>Ga0315315_10000244_pt1 | contig 43111 bp, 44 predicted proteins | sample M140m3416metaG_FD_203699 | JGI IMG/M metagenome (GOLD analysis project Ga0315315, IMG submission 203699) | Ammonia-oxidizing marine archaeal communities from Monterey Bay, California, United States - M1 40m 3416 | ecosystem: Environmental > Aquatic > Marine > Intertidal zone | place: USA...
ACAGAAGCAGAAAAAACAGAAGAAACCACTACAGATGTTCCTGTAACAGAAGCAGAAAAAACAGAAGAAACCACTACAGATGTTCCTGTAACAGAAGCAGAAAAAACAGAAGAAACCACTACAGATGTTCCTGTAACAGAAGCAGAAAAAACAGATGATGCTGCTCAAGAAATAAATGAATTAAATGCATTATCGTTAGAAGATAGTAAAAAAACATTAAAAGAAACATTAACAAAACTTCCAAATATCTGGGAACGGATGGAAAAACGCATTCAATCAATTTCTTCTCAAGAAGGAGCAGGAAAAAAGAAAAGGAAAAAAAGAAGAAAATCTAAAAGAAGAAAATCTAAAAGAAGAAAATCTAAAAGAAGAAAATCCAAACGAAAACGTTCAAGAAAAAGATAATTATCTCTCCAAATTTATAAAGTACAATTAATAATTTATAAATTTAAATTAAATTTCACTTAATTGTTTAATCACCTTTGTAATGAAATAATAGGTTGTACCAAACATTACCGTTTTTACAAAATATCCGGAAAAACTGGGATTACCATCTCTTTGGAATAGAGAGGGTGCATATTTAGATAAGGATTTTTGAAAAATAGGTAATTGAAAAAGAAAAAAAAGAATCATAACCATAAGTGGAGTTTGGAGTTCTTCATACATAATATCCAATCTATCTTGTTCTACTTTTTTATTTTGACTTTGTTTTATTAAATCTTTCATTGAACTTTCTTCCTCGATATAATTTGTATTTGTTGGTTTTGGAATAAAATTTGGTTTAATTTGTTCATCTTGAGTAATATGATTATTATTTGTAGATATTTCTCTATTTGATAATGCAGTAGCTCCTCCTGCTTGTTGTAAACCTTGAACAATTTGATGAATTGATTCTTGAGAAAGTTCTGTTGTAGCATTATGCGGAGGAATTGTTTCTTGTTGTGGTGGATTTGGAATTTTTTTATTGGTTTCTTTTACTTGCATAACAACATTATTTTGAGGTATCTCATTAGGTAAAGAAGCTATTGCAGTAGCCATATAATAATACTTAATATTGCTATATTATGTATTATTACGCAAAATCAATAATTTTTTTTGTATTATCGCATTTCTCAATATTTTCATTAAAAGTATAACATTTATTATCAAATTTAAATATTTGATTTTGTATTTTTTGTATATTAGGTGCCTTGAAAACAATACAATCTCTATCATTACATACTTTTCTAAATAATGTAGCTAATCCTAATCCTAATATAATAGATATAATTGTTTTACCAACATCACCATATATTAATCTTCTTAAATACATATATATATAAACTGATATTATTTACTGAATATTATATGATCGTATTTTACTTACATCATCTGGACATTTAACTTCTTTTGAGGTAAAGTGAAAACAATTATCTGCCTTATCTTTAAAAGATATTTTATTTTCATTATCCGGATTAGGATAAACATATATTACCTGTGTAGGAGGTAGAGTAATATATGCCACAAATAATCCTAATCCCAAACTAATTAAAAATAATGGAATATTTAAAAATTTCATATACATATTTATATTATTATTTATTTTTGATATTCATCAACTTCAAAATCATTATTTTGTATAACTTGATTTTGAATGTCAATATATTTGGATATAAAATGAAAAATGGGCATTTCTTTTTTACTTAATTTATTATTAGATTGTGATATTTTATCTAAATAAACAACTTGATATTTTAGGTTTCGAATTTGTTTTTGTAATGGGATAATAATATTTTTATAATTTTGAATACTATCATTTAATAACGAATTCTCTCCATTTTGGTTATATAGTTTTATGTTTTTTTTAAAATCACTAACATATTGATTAAACTCTTTCTGTTTAATATCTAATTGTTCTTTTCTAGAAACATATAATGGTGTAGATTGATCGGTTATTTCTTCCCCAGTATCTGGATTAATCTGTGGAATTTCGACCATTGATGTATTTCTATCATAATAATCTTGCATTTCGTTTGCAAATGTTAATATTTTTTCTAAATTCTCTTTATTATTTTGAAATTCATTTAATATTACCTCTTCATTATCTAAATCAAATAATAAATCTAATTTATATTCTGTTATTATTCTTTTCTGTAATATTATTTCTTTTCTCAATTGATCTAATTGATTTGGGATATGAAATACAGTGGGTTTTTTTATTTTGATCCTTAAATTGCAAGGATTATCTATGTTTCCGCATTTTGCGTTAAATCCATCAGGACTATTAAAAATAGTTCCACCAGGCTTACCACAATTTAAACATCTCATTTTTGATTTATATTCTTCTATTGCTTTCTTTTTTTCTTTAGAAGAAGCATTTGGATTTTTTTTTAAAAAATTTTTTTTTGAACTTTCTATTTTTTTATCATAATTTCTTTTTAATTTATTTAATTCTTCAAATGCTTCCAAGTATTCTTCCCATTTTTCTTCATCTGTTATTTTTTTTGATTTTTTTGATAAAGAAGGAGGCGATGATTCAGGAAAATCGCCTTGCTGTGCTGGGTCAGCCATTTGTTCTATATCTTTTTCTTTACCTGTTTCAACATCAACGGCAGCTGGAGAAGCTTTAATTTCTTCTTCTTCTGTAATCCAAGGTTCATCTGGACTTGATTCAAATGCATTATCACTCATTTATATTTATGTCTTATAAAAATTTTTATGTAATAATTCAAAAGGACTTTCAAATTTAGGTAAATTAGTTATTTGTTTATTTAATTGTTTAGCCTTTTTAGCTTCTAATTGTCTAACTCTAGTAAGAAAATAATCTCTTTTTAATTGTTTGGTTTTTTTTCTATCTTCATCCGTTGGTCTTGTTTTATATTTATAAAATAATAAGACTGTTACAATAATAATGAAAAATATTAATAATCCTAAATTTATGTATTTATTAAATAGCATATCTTTTTTAAGTTTACAATTTTTTAATGTTTCTTTTAAAAAATATTTTACACCTGGTTCAGTTAATATAGGTTTTGAAATATCCATATAAATATATTATTAAAATATCAAAAAATTTTATACCTATTATCTATAAATGATTTCGCCATTTACTACATTTATTTATTTCGGAATACTAACAACAGTATATTTTGTTATTAAATTTTTATTGACCGAAAAACATGGTTCTAAAAATAAAAGTTTAGGTATAGTATTAGGAAGTGTATATCTAATTTTTATGATTTTGTTTCAACTTTCAACAAATCTTTCAAATGCAAAAGAGAAATGTGGTGGAACGCCTCAAATAATACCAGCTATAAATTATACAATAATGCCAAATTTATTTATATTTGGTGGATTGTTAATGGCAATGATGTTTTTTCCTGGATGGAAAGCACCATTTTCAAATACAATTGGATATTTATGTGTAATGGGTGCAGGAATTAAAGAAATATTTACTAATGTTCTAAAGACAGATAGTAATAATAAACTTTTAAAAATGGTTTATAGAGATCCATCAATGATGATCAATGAAATGACTCCAGAAAATTTTGATTTGTTTATAAGTAAAATGGGTAGTCCTCCAAATTCAATACTTAGTACGTCTTATAAGAAATATATACCTGAATTGTATAATTTAGTAGTTATTAAAGATAAAATAGCTGAATTTTTATGGTATATATTTACAGGATATCTAGTAATACAAAATTCAAATACCTATATAATGTCAATTAAATGTAATAGAAATCCTGATGAATTAGCAGGAAAATTAGGAGATATGTTAGATAATCCAAAAAAGAAAGAGAAACCACAAAAATGGAAACTTGGATATTAAGTTATTAATTATTTATAATTAATTAATTAATAACGAAATTTAGGCATAGCTAAATAATATAAAACAAATAAATAACAAAAAATTGACAATATCAAAGTAAAAAACCAAATAGGTATAACAGTTTTTTTCTTAGATCCTAATCCAAATTGTCTTAAAGATCCATCTTTTTCATATATACAAGCAGGTTCTACCAATTGAATTATACAAAATATTGCAATAAATAAAATTATAGAAACAGAAGTAATATTTCTGCGAATATATTGTCTATACATAATAACTTATATATAGCTTAGTTTTTAATTTCTAAAGAAGATATCTAATTAATAATAATCACCCAAACCATCACCATCTCTATCTCCAAAATCATCATCTTCAGCTAATCCATCTAAATTATTAATTTCACTCTCAATTCTATTAGAAATATCATCTATCTCATACTGATCCAAAACATTTGACATATTAAATAATTCTCCTGCAAATTCACTAACATCATCTAATCCTCCACTTTTCATTTCCATTATAGCATCTTGTTCCATTTTTTCTCTTTCTTTATCATATTGATTTTCATCATATTCAAATATTGCTTTTGTTCTACCTAAACTCCAATTACCCAAAGAACTGTTTTTCATGATATCTTCAATTTCTCGTTCTTCAACAGTTAAATCACCTAATCGTTTAACTATTTGTTCTTTCTCCTTCGTTTTTACTTTTAATACATTTTTATTAATGGATTCTGCGGATATATTTAATAGATTTTTATAATCCTTAATTCTTTTTAAATAAACATTTAATAATTCAAAAGTGGATTTTTCTATCAATTCTCTATCACTTTTTATAATATCTAAATCATCACCATCTTCTGGTTCATCTAAAAATGGTTCTCTTTCGTCATCTTCAAATCTTAAATCGCTATCAAATGCTGAAATATAAAGAGAAAATGAACACAACAAAAAATAATATCCTAATTTTTTTAATATCTTTCCATCAAAAATAGACCCAGTTTTATTTTTACCATTTATAATTCCAGAATAAAATGGTATTGTATTTAATAGTTTTAATATATCTTCATTATTTTTTAATACATATTCTAAAACAGCTTTAATTTTTTTATTTTTATAGAATTTTGAAAGACCTTCTCCATCTTTTATCATAAAATTTATAATTTCTCTTTTATGTCTATCACTTAATTTTTTTGATCCTTTTAACCAATGTTTTGGAACATATCTTTGATTAAAATCAACTTCATTTAAAATAATATTTGGAATTACTTTACATATATTTATTACAACTTGCTTAAGCATTCGAAAAATAATAAACCCTGTCTCATCTTCTTGTGTCATATAATTATTGTCTCCTATTAAATCCCAATTTAAAATAAATTTACTTTGTTTTGTTTTAATTTTTGCAGAAGAAGTTTCTCCACTAGGAGCATATTCAATGATTAAATCTTTTAAATTTCTTGATAATTTTCCTTTTGTTATCATTTTTTCGGTTATTTTAATAGCCATTTCTTGATTAATTTCATTTAAATATCTTGTAAAACTCATAGTAATTTCATCATCTTCTCCTGTAATACTAACATCAAATCTATCTACTATATTTTTTAGATATGTTAATAATTTTGGATGACAAATAATCGAATTTTTCTGCTGTAAATATTCTATACATTTCTCTAATTCTAATTTTTCTGTTGTAATGGGAGGATCTAAATCATATTCTAATATATTTTGTCGGTTTATAATATTTAAAAGAATATTTAATGTATCATTTGAATAATTTAAACTTTCTGCTTCCATTGCAAGTATTTTATCTTTTAAAGAATCGGTTTTTTTATAACTACATTCATTTTTTATACAAATTGTTTTCAAATCATTATTTAATTGAATACCGCTATTAAATTTACAAAATTTTATGAATGCTAGATATATTGTTTCTTTTGAAAATGTTTTTGATACACTAGGATATTTAATTTTTGTATCTTTTTGAATATAGAAAAATGGTCCTTTATGAATATGTTTATATTTATTATATATATTCATCAAATCTTTAATAATCTTATTATGGGTTTTAATAGAATTTTCCTTTTGTGAAAAATATAAATTAGTATTGGGTTCGCCATTATTACAACAAGCATTTTCTAAAAAAGGTATTCCTGCATTTGTTTCTAAAAGTAAAGGTTCTTTATTTATTGCTCTTTGAACGGCTTCAATTATAGAAAAAGAATAGCTTACTATTTTACCATATAATGCCCATAGATGAACAAATTGTTCATAACTACCTTCTTTTATTCTATCCCTTAATGTTTTTTCAAATGTATGTCCAATATTATTTACTTTACTAACAATTACAGGCGTCAATGGTGGTAAAAATGATGACCATTGTTGTACATTAAATTCGGGCGGAATGATCTCTACATTTATATGTTTTTTATTCCAATCCCGTTTTATATTTAACTTATCTTCTACATCTTGTAAAGGCAATATCTTATTTGTCATAAAATCTTTAATTTTTCCTACAAATTTTTCTTGAATTTCAGAATAATTCTTTTTTCTTTTTTTTGCTTTTCCGCTAAGGGCAATAGGTATTATATTCCATGGTCTATCTTTTCTTCTTAATGCAAAGGAAATACAAGATAAATATTCAATAAATGTTAAATCTGAATTTCCGTCTATAGGAAATCCTGAAAAAGATTTTTTACAATCCCCATATACTTTTTTTGTAATAACTCCAGGAATCGCAGTTTGTACTCCAATAATATATGCAGATATGATTGAATATATCAATACTTGATCATGTTTTTTTTCAAAAGTAACCAATTTTTTTCCCAATTTTGATTTTCGGTCATATAATTCTTTATACTGAATTTCATCAGGGACATTTTTATTCATAGATTCCATCACAATTTTAATTATAAAGTTATATTGAGATTTTGTAGATATATATAATTTTTCATCAAAGGTTTTTAAATATTTTTCTACTCTTTTTGCCAAATCGGTAGTATATGTCTGCTTTGCACCTTGAAATCTGGCTTTTCTTAATTTAACTGCCATTTCTTCTTCCATTACTTCTCTAGATTTTATTTTATAACCGTCTTTATCATACCCTTCTGAAAAATCTAATGCAATATCATTTGATAGATAATATCCACTATATTTGTCTACCCATTTATCACCATCATCACTTTTTTCTCCTCTATCTTTTTTAATTTCTTCCAAAGTAATCATATAATTATCAGCATAGAATCCATCTACTAATTTTTCATAAAAAGTAGGAAGTAATTTTATATCAGTATCTATACAATAAAACCAATGTTCATCTTCCTCATTATTGGCTACTCTACAATATTGATCAATAAATTTTTCAATATTTGCAATTTTTTTTATCATATCACTTTCAGACAATATAATATTTCTTAGTGATTCATATGGAGATATTATTATATCTCTTTCTTCTAATGTTGAAGCAATTTTTTTTTGTAATAAATCTCTTTTAATCATTTTATAAATTTTTAATTGTTTTAATGATTCCAAATTTCTAGATCTATATTCATAATTTATAAATAATTCACCTTTTAATTGTTGAATTGATTTAACTAATTCTTCTTCAAATCTTTTTTCAATATCCTCTAATATATTCATTTTTAATATATCTTTAGTACTTTCAAGATTATTACAAGTTTCTTTTATTTTAAAACAATTTGTTTTGATATTACAAAAATTTATTTGATCAACAGATATTCCAGAAAGTGATTTATCATATTTCCAGATATTATCTTGTCTAACATAGTATTTAATATTACCATCTCCTTGTAAATCTAAATAAGCATATTCTCCTTCTTGTACTTCTCTAGAACCATATATCATTGATTGAGCATCAACTTCAGCTTTACTATCTCCAACTCCATTATTTTCCATTAAAAACTCTTTCAATGACTCAATTACTAATTTACTATCATCAGTTGATGCGATTAAATCACTATTATTTCTTTTCCATTCTTCTCCAATATCATAAGGAGTTTCATCATATTTTTTATCTACAAATACAGGAGAATTATTATCTTCAGTCATTTCATCTAAATTAATATATCTTTTAACTAATTTTTTTTGGTCACAATCTTTTGTTTCAGGATTTTCTTCCGCTTGTTCTAGTTTTTGATCTAAGTTACCTAATTCTTGTTCAATCTTTTCTTCAACATCAATTGGTTGTGCAAAAGTAAGTTGACTTAACGATAACGATATATTATATAATCGACCTGCATCAAAATTAATTAATTTAATTAAAGAATCTTCTGTATCAATAGAATCATTTATATTATATTTTTTTTTATCAAAAATATCTTGTTTATCTGTTTTAATTAATTTCGGTAAAATTGTAGATACAAAATAACTTTTATTTTGTCTGATAAATTTTAAATATTCTTTTTGTTGTTTTATCAAAGTTTTTTTATATTTTTGAATTTCTTCAAATATAAATTGTGTTATTGTTTCATATTGTTTATAAGATATATCATCATCATAAATCATAAATGGTTCTAAATATTCTATTACTTTTAAATAAGAAGTTCCGTTTTTTATATATTTTTTAACTATTTCAAATAATATTTTAGTTTTGGGTATCATATTTTCTAAAAATTGCTTATAAATATCATTATTATCATCTAATACTGCTCTATCAATAAATTTTCTTCTTTCTTCAAAACTAAAATAAGTATTATAACCAAATAACTGTTTTTGCATTTTTTCCCATTCTTTTCTAGTATCTGCTCCCCATATATCTTGTTTTTTTTGTTTTAAAAACCATTCTTCTACTGAAGTTAATCCTGTATACTGACCTTCTTTAATTACAGTTTCATCTCCTTCTGCCCATTGTCTTAAAATATTGAAATAAAAATAAGGAAAAAAATGTAAATTAGATTTATTATATATTGATGTATTGGGTAAATTAATATGAGAATAACGGATATATGGTTCTTGTAATTTCATAAACCCTATAATATCAACTGTATCATTTTGGGTTAAAGGAACAATAAATGCTTTACTATGTTTATTTTTAATATCAGGATTTTCTAATCTAGATAAACCTAAATTATATCTATCAATAACATATTTATTATTATATATATTTGCTTCTTTTATCATATGTGATTCAAAATCTTCGAGATTATTAATTAAAACATCCATATTTTCTTTTACATCTTTTTGTATAATAACATTTTCCTTATCATTTGTTTCAATAAAAGGAGTAAAATATGGATTTATATTTTGCATTAAATAAGTATATTTATTTTGAGAATCGGGAACAGTGTTACTTTTGTAATGACCCTGTGCTTCTATTATATTATTTTGAGCAAATTTAAATTGAATTAATTGAGCATCGGTATATGTTTCGTTTGGATCTGATTCTAAATCAAATAATTTATGCGTATTCTTCACTACAGGTAAAATCCAGTATAAATTTTTATTTAAAGATTGTAAATATGATATTAATGGTTTATAATCTGCACCCTTTTTTAAAATACTTTCTGCATTTCCTGTATCATTAAATCTAGAAAATTTTCTTCGTAATTGTTTAAATCTTTCAATTAAATTATGAATATTATTCAAAACCTTTCTAGATCTTTTATTTGTTGGATATTCGGCCAATAATTCATCCAAAATATCTTGAGTTTGAGTTTCAATACCAAACCTTTTTTCACTTTCTTTAACCCTTATCATTTCTGTTATTTCTCCTAAGGATTCGTCTTGTATTTGTATATCATCCAAACTTATAAATAAATCTTTTACATTTTCTTTTATTTCATCGCTATCAACTATCAAATCTAAATCTTCATCTGAATCAAATTCATCATCTATCATTTCTAAAGGACTCTCTTCTTTTTTAATTTCTTCAGGTGGAATAAAATTTGTTATTTTTACAATTGGTAAATCTAATGGTATACCTTTATAGTTAAAATTAATATATATAGTTTGTTCACTGTTATATAAAGATACCTCTATTTCATCCTCATCTAAATCTGTAATTTGTCCATTAATTATAGTAGGAACATCTCCTCCAAATTCAATAGTAATCCAATTATCTGGAACTAAATCATGTTGTCTTGCATACCCTTTAACATTTGGAGTAGCCAATATAATAATTTGTTCTATACTTTCATCATTTAATCTACCATTTGTAATACCAATTTCAAGTTCTTCATTTAAATTTGTATCATTAATTAATTTTATTATATTATTATCTAAATATTCAATGTAATAATTTTTGTCATTAATAATAGAATTAGATGATGCTATTATTTTAAGCATTTGGCCTAATTCTAAAAATAAATTTGATGAGACTTTTTCAGACATTACTTATATTTATACTAGAAATTATCTCTAAGGAGAAATTACATTTATAAATATTATATAAAGAGTTATTTGTATAATATTTAAAATGACTGAACAACCAAGTTACAAGCCAAGTTCTTATGCAGATCTTTCGAAATTAGTAACCAATAGTGAATATGCAAAACAAAAGAATATTAATGTTAAAAAAATTGATCATTTATTTGTATTAAAATATAATAAATCTAAATTAACTACAGAAAATGTAAATACATTAGGATTATTTCGTTCTATTATTGCAGATGAATTTGGTAATATTTTATCATTTTCTCCACCCAAATCACTAGATTTTGATGTTTTTTCACAAACAAATAAATATGAAGACTGTTTTATCCAACATTTTCCTGAAGGAACTATGATAAATGTATTTTTTGATAAATATATTGATGATTGGCAAATTTCAACTAGAAGTTCTATTGGTGCAAAATGCAACTTTAATATGGATAGTAATATTACTTATAGATATATGTTTTTAGATGCAATGAATCATATTGGATTAGAATTTGAGGATTTAAATAAAGATTATTGTTATAGTTTTGTTTTACAACATCCAAAAAATAGAATAGTAGTCCCTGTTAGTGATCCTGCTTTAATTTTGACAAATAAATATAAAATATCTAATAATGAGATCTATAACAAAAATTACTTCATTACACTTCCAAAATTCGCTACATTACAAATGCATAATATTGATGATAAAAAATTTAAAGAGTCTGTTAAATATACTGGAGACAATTGGAGACAATTATCAGAACATTTTTTCTCCAATAATTTACCATATCAATTTCAAGGTGTTGTAATATGGAATAATAAAGGCGAAAGAACCAAAATTCGTAATTCTAATTATGAAATAATTAAACATTTAAAAGGAAATAGTCCAAAATTACAATATCATTATTATTATTTACGACAAACAGGAAATGTTGGTGATTATTTAAAATATTATCCTGAACATAGATCAGAATTTAGTATTTTTAGAAGAGAGTTACATAAATATACAACTCAATTATATCAAAATTATATAAGTTGTTTTATTAAAAAGCAAAAGAAACTTATAGATTTTCCTTATCAATTTAAAACTCATATGTTTAAAATTCATGAGTTATATTTGAATGATTTGAAATTAGATGGAAAATTTGTAAATAAACAAGTAGTGATGGATTATGTAAATACTCTTCCACCACCTAGACTAATGCATGTTATAAATCATATAAAAAAACAGTATGATAAAGATCAAAAGATAGTTACAAGTGATTTGAAGGTATTGATGAAATCATAAATTGTTATTTAAATAAATTAAAGACTAAAAAAGATATAATAAAAATGGAAGAACTTTTATCTTACAAAGGTAAAGTTAGAAATATGTATAATTTGGGAAATAATTATTATTTAATGGAAGCAAGTGATAGAGTTAGTAGTTTTGATAAACATATTGGTATTATTCCTGGAAAGGGTATATTACTTAACAAAATGAGTGCATATTGGTTTAATAAAACGAAACACATAGTAGATAATCATTTATTATCCGATATAACTAAATTTTCATTAGTTAAAAAATGTAATCCAATACACATAGAATTTGTTATACGAGGATATATTACTGGTAATACAACAACTAGTTTATGGCATCATTATAAGAATGGATGTAGAAATTATTGTGGATTGGATATAAAAGAAGGATTAGTAAAAAATCAGAAGTTAGATAAACCAATTATTACACCTACGACAAAATGCGATGAAGATAAACCAATTTCAAAGGAAGAAATATTAAAACAATATTATATAACCTTTGAAGAACTTGAATTTATATATGATAAAGTATACAAACTGTTTGAATTTGGTCAAAAAATAGCAAGTAAAGCGGGATTTATTTTGGTAGATACAAAATATGAATTCGGTAGAGATGAAGATAATAATATTATTTTAATAGATGAACTGCATACTTGTGATAGTAGTAGATATTGGATAGAAAAAAGTTATCAAAATAGATTTGATTCTGGATTAGAACCTGAAAAATTAGATAAAGATTGTGTAAGAGATTGGGTCAAACAGCAATGTGATCCATATAATGATTTTATCCCCCCACTACCAAAATCTGTTATTTCAAAAGCATACAATAGTTACAAATATTTCTATGATACAATTTCAAGTCAATAAATTAAATAATATCTTGATAAAAATATTATTTAATAGTGCTTTTTTTAAAGTTAGAAGTATTCTTTGATATTTGCAAATATTTTTTTACCAACATCTGTTGCAAATTTAATCATAGAATATACATTTTCATCGGTAGGATTACTTCCTGATCCAGTAAATGCAATTCTAATGATGGAATAATCATCGTGAGGATGTTTTTTTATAAAACCAACATATGTTAATTCTGCATCTTTTTTATAATATTGTTCATGCAATATATATTCTATTACTTTACCGATTGTATAATCTTCGCCTTCTAATATTATATCAACTGCATTGTTCATAGCAGTAGAATTTCTATCTAATTTTACTTGATTTGCTTCTATTTTTTCTGCAATTTTATGTAATCGTTTAATAATATTATCACATGCCATATTAACAATTTCTATATTTTTAAATACTCCCACACTTTCTAATTTAAAATCAAAACTGTTGTTAATAAAATATCTTTTTGCTTGTAATGTATACCAATTTTGTCTTTGATAAGCTATTTTGGTTTTACTTAATCCTTTAGTTTCTAATTCTTCGGCAATTTCTTGCCATTGATTGTGCTGTTCGACACTATCTTCTGTATTACCATATGCACAAGTAGATGCAATATTATACATACCATCTTCTTTTGCTGTTGCTGTTTTTAAGCGAGCCTTTAAAGTTATAATTTCACCTGGAATATCATTTGAAATTTTTGGCCTTAATCTTGTGAATAATATAAATTCCTTTGTAATTTTATTTGGAGGGAAAATTTTTTTTGTTTGTTCATCTGTTAAATATTTATCAGTTGTTATATTTTTTATTTTAAAATCAGCTGAAGTTACATATTGCATAGAATCAGTAACATTGTTCTTATTTAATTCTATAATTAAATTATCAATATCTTCTTTTCCCTTAATATGAATTGGAATACATCCTAATCTTTGTTTTAAAATTTCATTATGAAATCGTGTTGTATTTGATATAATATTAATATTATTATTATCCGTATTAAACACAACAGTCTCAAGATCTGATAATATAACTCGTCGTAATGCATTAATTATACTAACATTTGTATTTTCTATAGTAAATTTCATAATACCTTTGTTTTCTTCACTATGTTTTACAATTGGTAAATTTATAACAGTTGTACTAGGAGATTGGTTATCATCCAAATCAAGACTTGGAGTTGTTTTTGGAGATGCAATACTTGCCATATTAATATATTATAAACATAATATTTTAAATTAATTTCAATTTTAAATAAGTTATAATTTTTGTAACGAAAACTTTAGATATATAAATGAGTAGTGTTTTATATTACAGTAAATATTGTGAAAATTGTAAAAAATTATTATACGAATTAGGAAAAACAAAAATACAAAATAATATTCATTTTTTATCAATCGATAAAAGAATTAGAAAAGAAGATAAACTATATATTATATTGGAAAATGGTAAAGAAATATTTATGCCTCCAAATATAAGAAGTGTTCCTACTTTATTATTATTGAATAAAGGAAATAAAATACTTGTAGGTGATGATGTTTCTAACTATTTTCGACCTCAAATTATGGGAGAAAAAACAAAGGCAATACCTAATAATTTAGAACCTTTAGCATTTTCTGGTTATGAAATGGGAACTAGTATGAGTGATACATATTCATATTTAGATCAAAGTGCTGATGAAATGAATGCGAAAGGTGAAGGAGGCTTACGGCAAATGCATAGTTTTGTAAGATTAAATCATAATGATAAAATTAATACTCCTCCTGAAGATTATGAACCTGATAAAGTAGGTCAGGTAGATATGGGAAAGTTACAAGCAGAAAGAGAAGCAGAAATTGCTCAAAATTCTGCCGCACATCAATTTTAAATATTTTTAGTTAATAATATTTAAAAATAATAACACAATAAATAATAAATGTCTGTATTAAAAGCTTTCAATAATCATCTTTTAGAATTTGTTGAAGATGTTATAAGAATTTTCCCTACTAATTTAGATATTAAAACAGGAAAAACATTTATAGAAGGTATTAAAAGAGTTAATCCTAAAAAAATTATTACATATTGGCGTGATAATATATTAATGTTATATGAAAAAGAAATATTAGATGGAGATATTTCATTTTTTATTAATAAAGATTATAAAAATGATATTGGAGCAGAGGTACAAACTTTAAAAGTATTAGAAGATATCAGAAAATTAGTAAAAAATACAACTAAAGATAATAAAGATAAAGCTATGAAATATATACAAAATTTAACAAAATTATGTAAATTATATTTTATGGATTAGTTTAATTTAAACATTAAATTTAAATTAAATATACAATGACAGATAATGTTCCAGATGAATTTCAAAAAGTCGCTAAGGATTTTTATCGAGATATTTTAACTACATTTCCTGAATGTAAAGAAAAATTAGGCCCTAGTGAAATTAGTTTTTTAACAGGAGATGGGGATGCATTAATTCTTTATTCTTACTGTAAAAAAGTTTATCCAGAAAGATTTTTTGATATTTTATATCAAAATCAAGATATTTTTAGTGATAATGAAATAAATACCAAATTTTTACCAAATATAGAATTTAAGAATTTATGGAAAGAAGATATTAGTGAAAATACAAGAGATGTTATATGGAAATATTTACAATTAATTTTATTTTCAGTATCAAAAGGATTAGAAGATAGTGAATCATTTGGAGATACTGCAAAATTATTTGAGGCAATTAATGAAGATGACTTAAAAGTAAAATTGGAAGAAACAATGAAGGAAATGAATAATATGTTTAAAGATGCAAGTAATAATATGTTTGAAGGATTATCTGGAGAAACTTTTGATATGTCTGGAATCAATATGGAAGATATGCCAAATCCAGAAGAAATGCAAGATCATATAAATGGGTTATTGGGCGGTAAATTAGGAAGACTTGCACATGAAATAGCAGAAGAAACTGCTAATGAATTAAATGTTGATATGGAAGATGCTACAAATGTATCTGATGTATTTCAAAAATTATTCAAAAACCCGGGTAAACTAATTAATATGGTTAAAAAGGTAGGATCAAAATTAGATTCTAAGTTAAAGTCTGGAGAAATAAAAGAGAGTGAATTGATGCAAGAAGCATCTGAGTTAATGGAAAAAATGAAAAATATGCCAGGAATGAAAAATATGGATAAAATATTAGGTAAAATGGGATTACCAACCGGTGGAAAAAATAGTAAAGTAAGTATGGGATCATTTCAATCACAAATGAAAGCAAACATTGGACGAGCAAAACAAAAAGAAAGAATGTTAAAAAAATTAGAAGAACGAAAAAAACAAAGAGAAGCAGAAGAACAAAAAAAATATACTACATCTACTTGGGGTGATAATGAAAAAGTAGAAAAATCTTCTAGAACAGGTGCTATTAAAAAGAGAAAAAAGAAAAAGAAAAAGAAGAAAAAGAAAAATTAAAAAATAACTATTTACTATATATCAAATGGTTAGTTTTTGGTTAGAAAATCCGAACACTTTATTAAATAAAAATTATATCACAGAAATATGGCCAGAGAGTGATTTTAATTTAGCACGCAAATTAAATGCTATAACAAGATTAATTATAATATTAGCTATTTTAGGATATTTTTTAACAAAGTCACTTTATATTCCTGTATCAGCAATTGTTAGTTTAATAGTTTTAGTTATTATATTTAAAAATAAAAATACAAATGAAAAAGAAAACTTTGTTGCTACTTTTAAAAAAAGAGATGAAGCTATAAAAGATTTAGATAATATATTAGAAAAGGAATTTACTATGCCTACCAAAAAAAATCCAGCTATGAATATTTTAATGAATGAATTTACAGAAAATCCCAATAGAAAACCTGCTGCTCCTGCTTATAATGATGTTGTACAGGAAAAAATGAACTCAACGGCACAATCAAAGAATGAACGATTATTTAAAAATTTAGGCGATAATTTATCATTTGAAAATTCTATGAGAAATTTTTATGCAATGCCAAATACTCAAATACCAAATAATCAAAAGGATTTTGCTTTATTTTGTTACGGTAATATGCCTTCTTGTAAAGAAGGTGATAATTTACAATGTTCAAAAAATAATGCTCTTTTTAGAACAACATAATTTTTTAAAATAAAATTATCTTAAGTAAAATATATAGAATGGCTAGTGTATATAACTTTACTTTTGATAATTTAACTGGTATTAATAATGATTCTTGTTGCATATCTGAAAAAGAAATGCAAAATCAAAACTTTGGAAATTATAGTGTACAAAGTTATTTTTTACCAAATTGCGGTATGAAAAACCCTATTGAATTTGCTACAAGTCAACCTAATGTTTTTTATACAGGATCTCATACAGTTGGTTTAGGAGGTTGTAATGTTGATAGTGATTCTAATCTTAGAATCGGTACTATTCAAACAAATCCAAAATGCAGAATTAGCTTACAACAAAGACCATTTTTAACTGTTCCCTTTTTAGGAAGAGGCCCTTCTAGACCTGTAGAAGAATCAAAATTACAACAAGGACTTTACTCTGGTGATAAAAAATCTTGTAAAAATCTTACTGAAAAAACACTTGTAACCCCTCAAGAACTTGTTCCTTCATTAAAAGCAAGTATTCAAAACCCTGCTAATTTATGTGAAGGAGTAGCAGCAGATGGATGGATTAGAGGAGGTCTTCCATCAAGAGAATTATCTAGGGATCAAGATTATTTTTCAAAATGCAATTAAACATTATTGAATAAATATAATTATATGTATAATTATTCAATAAACACAACTTATTTAGATATTGAAGATGAAAATCAAGATACACAATATCGTAAAGAACTTTTAGACGCTTTTAATATTACAGAATATAGACACGAAACTATAATGAAGGCTATGAAAAATATATTTAACAAATACAAAAACAATAAACAAATTAAAGAAATTTTAATCACTTTAACCAAGAATGAAACCACCTTCCCAATTGAATTAACTCAAGAAACTGCATTTATGATGTTATTTTCCTTTCAAAATTTCTATTTTTTTCATAAAGCTTTATGCAATTTGGAGAGAAATTTATCTATAAATACAGAACTTTATGATAAAATAATTAAAAATTTACAAAAAAAATAGTTTGTAATTATATATGGCATCACTTAAAAATTCACCAGGATTATATTGCTTAGAACAAAAAGCATTTGAAGATCAAATTCAATATAGGGGATATACCTACAGTCAAATACCAGTCAACAGCAAATTACCTGGTTTAGGAATAAATGTAGGTAATATGAGGGGAGGGTATTTTAATAATGTTCTTTCTAATAATGCATCAAATATTGAAAGTCATTTGTTTGGTATTAAACAAATAGATTTAACAAAACCCAAAACCCCTTTTGTTGCACAATTAAATACATTATCTGAAAAAAAATTCTTTAAAACTCCTAGGGATAAGGTTTTTATACCAGAACCATTAGTTATTATTAAAAATCAAAGACCAGTTGGACCTTTTTCAGGCGTATAAATTTATATAATATATTGATTTATTATATAAATGTCAACCAATGATCATCTTGATACAACACGAGAGCGCTATATTAGTCATAAGTTATATTTAAAGAGACGTACTGCAAATAGATATTATAATTTAGGATATATGATGTATAAAACAATATTTATTGCTACTCCAGAACCTATACCAGCTGGATCTGAAAAATATGTCAATTCTACCAATGCAAATGTTAAAGATGCAATTCAAAATTTTGAAGTGGCTTTATTATTTAATTCCAATGATATTGACGCAAAGGAAAGAAAAAAAACATTATGTGCATTTTTTGGACCAGGCATTACATCTGATCCAACAGGAACAGGAAAAGGTCAAAAAATAACTCAATCTGACTTAATTTCTATGACAACTAATGCAAAAAGAATTCATAAGAATTGTGCCTGTTAGATTATTTAATTTATAAATATGAATAAAATAATCGAAATTGTATATATATATTATGTCATTTTCAAATTATGGTAGTTATATTTCAGGCAGAAGAGCATATAGATCAGGAGAATCTTGTATTGCAGAAGGACCAAAAGGAGAAAAAGGAGATGCAAGTGGTGTTAAAGGTGATACAGGTTCGACTGGACCAACCGGACCATCTGGACCAACAGGTAAAGGTTATACTGCTATGGGTACATATACATTTTCTATGTATTTAACTGGAAACAGCGTTGATGATGAGTGGGATGATGACGGTAAACCACCAAGTTCAGGTGTAGATTGGTCAGGATTTACGGGTTCATTTAAAGATCTTGAATTTATTACTCCAGGAGCTTTTTGTGCGCTTTCGTTCGGGTCACCATCCCAACTATCCGCATATTCACCGTTCTCGTTTCCTATAGTAGATGCCACTAATACATTGACGGGCCCCGGTACCCCTAATCGTACAGCACATAATTGTTTATATGCATATGTTTTACCTGCTTCAGGTCAATTATTAGGTTTTACAGTGGATTTAGTTGAAGATGCAACAAACAAGACCGAATTTTATTGTTTTATTTGGGATCCAAATAACACTGGGGGAGGGGCTGCTTCCTTTTGCACCCAAATTACTGGACCATCAAATCCAGAAAAGTTTGCTAGTGCTTATACATTTGAGGAGGAAAGTAAAGTAGTATGTAAAGCAGGACAATATCTTTTTGCAGTTCAAAGAGTTCCTAACGGAGCAAAAAAATTAGTTCATCTTACTGCATATATTAGATTTGATGATTAACTAATTATATAATTATATAAAAGTATTTAAATTATATAATTTATTAATATTCATATGGAAGAATCCCAAGATAGTATAGAAGAATTAAAGAAAAAGAATTTAATATTGCAAAATTTAGTTGATGCATTAAAAAAAGATAAATGTAATGAATTAACTCATATTAGAAAAAATGTTTTTGAAACAGGTGAAAGGCCTCCTACAGCAGTAATACTTACAATTGACAATTTCTATAATAATCCAATGGAAACTAGAAAACATATTTTAACTCAAGAATTCAAAATAAGAGGAAATTATCCTGGACAAAGAACTAAATCATATGCAACAATAGAGATGAAAGAACAATTTCAAAAATGGCTATATCCTTTTGGTGGAAAAATTACCGAATGGCCAATGGAAGAAGACAGTTATAATGGTTCATTTCAATATACTACATCAAGAGATAGATCTTGGTTTCACGTAGATTCTTGGAATAGTTGGGCGGCTGTATTATATTTAACCCCTAATGCACCATTAAATTCAGGAACTGGATTATATAGATATAAAGATGGAACACGGTTTGACACAGAGCAACCATTAAGAGATAATAAGAAAGATATGGATACAGCATCTCAAGATGTAACAAAATGGGAACTTGTTGATAAAGTTGGAAATATTTTTAATAGATTAATCATTTTTAATGCACATCATTTTCATTCTAGTATGGATTATTTTGGAACCACTAAAGAAGATGGTAGATTGTTTCAAGTATTTTTTTTTTCGACTGAAAAACAGCAATGTTAATATATAATTTTATTACATTATAAATAAAATTATTTTCTTGTTTTTCTCCTCCGTCTTTTTCTTTTCTTTCGTCTTTTTCTTGTTTTTCTTTGACCTCCTTTCTTTGGTGATGGACTTTTAACGCGGTTTATTTCATTCTGCATAACTTTAACCATATTTCTACTAGCAGTCAAACGAAATAATTCTTGTAATTGCCAGAACCAACTTAGCAATTTTTCATCATAAATACTTTCTGCGGGTTTTCCTCTCTTACGGTTTTCTTTTGCTATTTTTATTCTGTCTTCAAATTCTACAGATGCATATAATAAATTACCTATTAATTTTTCTGCTGAATAGATAGGAATACCTTCTATTGTAGTTGATACATCACACGGTCCTCCTCTCCATTCTTTTTTTTGTTTTTCCGTTTGCCACAAGACATTAACAAATGTTATCTCTGCAATTGGTTCTCTTTCATCAATTTGACGACCCCCAACAGATATTTTTCTACCAGTTGGTATCGTAATTTTTAAAGCAACATTACCATCATTTAACATTTCATTTGCTTTACCTGCATCTACTCTCCATACCTTATCTATAGGATCGAAAACCTCAAACATTTCTTCAAGGGATTCTCCGCGGGATTTTTCTAAGACCTCTTTAACTATTTTTCTCATTTTATAAATGGGCATTTCAGCGTTACAAACTTTCATATCAATATCTTCTGTATTATAATGATTTTTTGATAGCAAACGAGTAGCAAATCCCCCTGTTAATACTAAAGACAACCCCTGCTTATGCAATTCTGGAATTAAATATGTTTTAATATATCTAATTATTTCTTCTTGATGTTGTTTAACTATTGCCATTTTCCTTTCCCTTTTTTCTCTTTCAATAGAAAATATTCCCTTTTCTTGTAGATATCGATATAACTTTACAACTCTGCTTATAATCATTCCTTCTCTAAATGTGCCAATCTTGTACACATCAACCTTACCCGACATTTCTTTATCCCCAACTGAACCTTCCCATGATACAGTACTTGCAGTTTCACTTGCAGTTTCTTCGGCTGCTATTCTTTTTTCTTCTTTTTCTAGTCTGTAAAGCTCCTGCGCTCTTAATCGCAATGCTTCTTCTTCTGCTTTTTTAGCTGCCCGTTTTGCCTCTTTTTTTCTAGTTTTTTGTCTTTTTTTCTTTTCTCTCCTTTTTCTGCTTTTCTCTTTCTTTCTGATTTCTTCTTCTTTTTGTCTTTCTTCTTCTTTTAATAATTCATCTCCTTTTGCTAGAGCCTCTTCTTCTTCTTCTTCTTCTTCTTCTTTTGCAGTCTTAAACCAACTATCTGTATCTTCTTCTTCTTTTCCTTCTAGATATGATACCAACCCTGATAATGTTTCTAACCAAGTGAAACTTTCTACTTTTAAAAATTGTATTCTTTTAGAACGTTTTTGCTCTTTATCAGTCATTTGCGATTTTGGTCGCGCTGGAATCACTGGAGGTCCTAATATTTCAACAGCTGTATTATATATAACAGCAAGTTCCTTTTCAGTTAACTCTGTATCCGTAGTTTCTTTCATATGTTCAAATAATTCTCTCAATGATTCTTTTCGGAATTTCTGTATTTCTATTAATGAAGCCTTCCACTTATCTTGTAATGAACCCATTATTGCGTGCAATTTAATAAGTTCTTTTTCATATGATGCTATATGCTTTTTGTGGGCATCTTTAATCTGACTCTGCACTTCCGCATCCATAAGCACTCGTTCTGCCCAATTTGATTTTATGAATACTTCTTCAAGTGATAGTTCCTTCGAAGCATTTATTAAATCTAATTGTTGTTTTTTTAAAACATTAGGAAGTTCTTCTTCTACGGCTTTATGTTTTTTACGATTATCATTTAATTCATATAATAATTTTTTTGATTCATTATCTAATTTTACATATTCAGGAATATTAATTTGAAAAAAATCATCAAAACTCTTTAATAAAATTGCCGCATAATTTAAAACACTTTCCTGCTCTAAATCTTCTCGTGGTTCAAAAAAAGCTGTTGGATTTTCATCTTTATAAACTAAATCAACTTCAACAGAAAATTCTGGAAGTTCAGCATGATATTCAAATATTGTCTTCATATTTAGTCCCTTTAATATTTGTATTATTTTCTCAATATTTGGTTTGCGTCCCTCTTTAGGTTCACCACATAAAGCACACTCTGGGCCGCTCATTTCCTCATCGCAATTATCACAAATCCAATTTTCATTTTCAGTTAATGATGTCATATATAATATATTAATATAAATATTCAATTATCCATACTGGTATCAAATAAACAACAGCATTCATATTCATCAAAGATAAAACAAATGAAATACCTAATGCTAGATATATAAACCATTGTGGAATTTTTACATAATGACGTAGGATCAAAACAAAAATTAAGGCAAAAATAGCAATTTGTCCAAAAGGGCAAATTCTCACACCATATTCATCTCCTACTAAATGTTCAAACCACCATCCTTCTGGACTGCGTAAAACATTAAAATCTATACTTGTTTTGAAAAATAAAAACATAAACCCCAAATAAAGTGATTCTAAAATAGATATCTTTAGTGAAGACATATATAATTTTATTATATATTAAATAAAATTATAGTTAAGTGCTACCTTATTATTTCAAATTATGCCCAACTTTGAAGTGATTGTGAATAAGGATTATTATTAAAAGCCTGAACCATTCCCGGATTATTTCGTTGACAATTAACAGCTCTTTCTCTAGTATGTTTTCCAGAAAGTTGACCGACTGTTTGTTGAGAAGGTGCGCATTTTGGCATATTTGGAATAATTTCAGCAGGGGCAGTTGCAGTATTAGAAAAAGTGGAAATATTTTGCATATGAGAACTCAAACTTGCATTACCAATATTATATCTATTCACTTTACTAAGAATTTGTTTATTTGGATTTAATCTGGCATTATAGTCTGCATCATATGGTCTAGGTTGAGCGTGATGAGATTGTCCACCAACATTATTATAATATTCGTGGCTGGTTGTATCTCTTTCTTGTGGTACAGGTCTGTCGTTTTGAACAAGATATCCGTTAGCATCGTGAGCTCCACCCATCATAAGATGTTTGGTATTTTCTGTTTGTTCTCTAATTGTTGGAGCTGGAGCGTCATTAGGATTCCATACTGGTTCTGCATGATTACCATTAATTCCTTGGACATTACCCATTGGCCTCATATTTCCTATAACATTTTGTTTTCTAGTAGGTCGTAATAGATCCATTAATGGCGCAGTTAATGCACTAACAATAGAACCAGCTGCACCCATTTCTGTTCGTTGACCTGTTATTGTTCGGGCATTTGCTGGAGCAGTATAACCAGCCTTACCATAATCTTTATTAGTTGCTCCCCATCCACCTTGTTTTGTTGCTGGTCCTGTATTTTCAGTATCTAAAGTAATTTTGTGAGATTTTCTAAAATGACCTGGTTGATAAGTGCCTTCACCTTCTCTGTCTCCTGCATTACCAAAATATTCTCTAGTAGTTGTTGTTCTATTTTCAGGTTGTAATACAACAGCACTTCTAACAGTTTGTGCTTTTTCTGCTCCAGTAGTAGTAAACCATCTACTTGATGAATTTTCATAATATGTATCTGGTCTATTTTTAAATTGTTGATAAACAGATGGTTTGCGTTTTCCATCAGGACCTGTTATTTGATTATGAACCATATCAGTTGCTGATTTAGCTGATCCATCGCCTACATATGCTCCTAATACCTGTCCAGCGTATGTTACTTTTGGATTAGTAGATGCTCTTAATTGATCTACTGTTTTTGGCAATTGAGCCGATCGTGCCTCCATTCCAGAATTAAATCCTCCTGATCCTTCACTGCTAAATCCTTTTCCTAAACCTGGACCAACGCTAATTTCTTCCCAAGGTTTTACATTATTCATTTTAGATGTCAAAACAGATCGTTGTCTATGCATCATAAATTCACTTTGATTTGGGGCTCCATTAATATGTGACATATTTGCTTGAGGTTTGAAAAGGGGAGCAATACCTTCTTTTTGTTTTTGTTGACTACCAGATCCAGTATAAAGATCTAATACACTTTCATATCCTTTACCAGTGTTATTTTGTGTAATTTTGGATCCAAAAAAAGGTACCATATTATTATGTTCTATGTCTTTGGTATGCATAGATTCGCCTGTTAATGATGTAAATTCATTAATGTGTTGTTCATTTTCTTTTAAAGCTTTTTTATATCCAGTTGGTTGATATAGATTATCATTTGCATTTTTATAACCTTGATAAGTCTGAACATTTGTTTCATTTAATAAATCCTTTCTATGATCTACTGGATAATTAATTATTTTATTTTTAACATTAGGCAACGATTTATTATGAAATGCCTCTTTTTTTTCTTTTTCATTATCTTTATTGGAAATAATATACATAACTCCTAGAACTGCAATAGGTATCGCTACTTCGGCCATTTATATATAAGTAATATATATTTTAAATGCTAAAATACATATTTATTTTTCTTTAAGACAAGGTATTTTTGGAACAAAATTATCTCTTTCTAAAAGTCTAGTATTTAAATTATTATGAAATCTCATACAAACATTTTCTTGAGGATCCCAAAATAACGGATACTCTCTATTTTGAGGCAAAGCTCTATATTTCCAAGAAGGATGAGTAACTCTAGATTGATCTGTTAAAGCATCTCCGCATATTGGATATTCGTTTTTTTCTCTAATTGGAACTCCTTTATTTTTATATGTATTATTTGAACAAAATTTAGTTAATTTTCTAGTTCTTCCTGTTAAATCACTATCAATATCAATTGGTGCACCATTTATAACACTTTCTAAATTTGCTCCCCATTTTTGCATTCTAATTTGTGGATCATTAAAAAAACAAGGTGTTGTTCCATTACCTGGAACATTTAAACTATATCTACCTGGTCCTGTTGCCTGTTGTATATTTTTTTTTGTTCTACAATCATCATAATTAAATCTTGTAAATGCCATCTTATATTATTAATATATATAAATATTTAAAACTTCATAAATTATTTGTTATATGAATAACCAAACAATATGCTTAAATATGATAGTTAAAAATGAAGAAAATATAATTATAAATACATTAAATAACATTATTGAAAAAATTAATATTCATTATTGGGTAATTTGTGATACAGGATCAACAGATAAAACACCAGAATTAATTATAAATTTTTTTAAAGAAAAGGATATTAGTGGAGAATTAATACTTGATACTTGGAAAAATTTTGGATATAATAGAACAAAAGCATTAGAATATGCTTATAACAAAACTGATTTTGTATTTATATTTGATGCGGATGATAGAATAGTCGGAGATTTAATATTACCAAAATTAAAAAAAAATTATGCGTATAGATTACAATTTGGAAATGGAATGCAATTTAAAAGAGTATCTTTATTATGTAATAATATCAAATGGTATTATTCTGGTGTAATTCATGAAATAATTGATACAAAACAAAATTATTTTTTAGAAACTATAAACGGTAATTATCATATAGCAGTAAATGTTGAAGTTAGTGATAGAAATAAAAAAGGTAAAAAAAAATTTTATAATGATGCACAATTATTAATAAAGGAATGGACAAATAAAATAGAAAGAAGATCTAGAATTGGATTTTATATTGCAGAATGTTTTAGATTCGCAGGAAAACAATATTGGAATAAATCAATAGAATGGTATAAAAAATGTATTAATGAAAAAAAACAATGGGAACAGGAAAAATATTGGAGTTGTTATCAACTAGGAAAATTATATTTTGAATTAAATGAATATGAAAAATCTTGGTATTATTTTTTTTATTCATATAATTTCGATACAAGTAGACGAGAAGCGTTTTATGAATTAATATTAAAATGTAGAGAAGAAAAAAATTTTAAATTAGGAGAAAAAATATATAATATGTTAACTCCTATTAATGAAAATGATAAAAATAATAAGTTATTTGTTATAAACCATATATATGACCATTCGTTATATTCTGAGATGTCAATTATATATTTTTATTTAAATAAACATCAAGAATGTATCAAAATGTTTAAAAATCTTTTTATGGCAAATTATACAATTCCTGTATATATTAATATGACATCTCACAATTTAAAATTATATATATCACATATAGATAAAACTGATAGTGAATTTTATAATAAATTTATTAGATATGCTGAAAAATTTGAAATAGATCCTATTTTAATAACTAAATTAAATAAACTATTTATAGAATAAAATTTACTATAAATTATAATGAATATTTTAATTTATGGTGGAAAGGGTTGGATTGGTAGTCAATTTTGCGAATCTCTTAGACTTATTAATTTTAAATACACTGTTTCGAATACTCGAGTAAATACTATAGAAGATGTTATGAATGATTTAAATAATAATCCTGAAACTACACATGTAATATCTTTTATAGGTAGAACACATGGAAAAATAAATGGGAAAACATACTCTACAATTGATTACTTAGAACAACCTGGAAAAATAAAAGATAATGTTCGAGATAATTTATTTGTACCATTAATTATAGCAGAAGCTTGTAAAAAATATAGTAAAAATAATCGATTTGTTCATTATACATATTTGGGAACAGGTTGCATATTTACTTATGATAAAGAACATAAATATGAAAAAGAAGAAAACGGTTTTAAAGAAGAGGATACACCTAATTTTTTTGGTTCTGGATATTCAGTTGTAAAAGGTACGACAGACAAATTAATGAATTTAATGAATAGTAATAATTGTTTGAATTTAAGAATAAGAATGCCTATAACAGGTAAAGATAATCCTAGAAATTTTATTACAAAAATAACACATTATGAAAAAATATGCTCAATTAAAAACTCTATGACTGTATTACCAGAATTCATACCAATAATAATAGATATGATGAAGAAACAAATAACTGGAACAGTGAATTTAACAAATCCTGGGTTGATTAGTCATAATGAAATATTAGAAATGTATAAAGAGTATGTTGACCCAAATTTCACTTGGAAAAATTTTACAATTGAAGAACAAGCCGAAATTCTAGCTAGTGAAAGAAGTAATAATTATTTAGATACTACTAGATTACAAACTTTATATCCAAATGTTAAAAATATTAAGGATTCTGTTAGATGTATTTTAAAAGATTATGTTAAGAAAACCAACTTACAAATGGGAATAAAAGAAAATAATATGAAACACGTAAATAATTTATTAGTAACAGGGGGATGTGGTTTTATAGGATCGAATTTTATTAATATATTATATGATAAATATTCCCATATTAATATAATAAATATTGATGCCTTGTATTATTGTGCCGATATAAATAATGTTAAAGAGAATGTGCGAAATAGCGATAGATATACTTTGATAAAGGGTAACATTTGTTCTCAAGACTTGTTAAAACATATACTTGAATTTTATAATATAGATACTGTTATTCATTTTGCAGCTCAATCTCATGTTCAAACTTCATTTACTGATTCTTTACAATATACAAAAGATAATGTAATAGGGACTCATACTTTATTAGAATGTTGCAGAATTTATAATAAAATAAATAGGTTTATTCATGTATCAACAGATGAAGTATATGGTGAATCATTGTTAGATGTAACAGAAGACAAAAAAACAGAACAGTCTTTATTATGTCCAACAAATCCGTATGCTGCATCAAAAGCAGCAGCAGAATCATTCGCACAATCCTATATTAAATCTTTCAATATGCCCATAATTATTACTAGAGGCAATAATGTATATGGACCAAATCAATATCCCGAAAAAGTAATTCCAAAATTTATTAAGCAATTAAAAAATGGAGAGAAATTAACAATTCAAGGAAATGGAACTTGTGTTAGAGGATTTTTACATGTAAAAGATACAGTTAATGCGTTTATAAAAATATTAGAACAAGGTAAAATAGGAGAAATTTATAATATAGGTTGTGATGAAGATATGGAAATTAGTATATTAGATTTGGCTAAGAAATTACATAAATTATTTAATAATAAAAGACATTTTCAAGAGAGTGTTAATTATATAAAAGATCGCCCATTCAATGATCAGAGATATTATATATCTAATGAAAAATTAAAAAAAATGGGATGGACAATTAATATTAATTTGGAAAATGGATTAAAAGATTTAATTAAATAGTGTAATATAATGAATAAATATCCATTTGTATATTTATTAAGAGATACTAAATTCGTAGATATAGATGATTTTTTTGAAAAAAATAAAAAAAAATTAAGTTGCACACTCGAAATTATATCATTAAAAGATATAAAAAAATTAAATAACTTATTTGATACCAATCATCATATTTTAATTACTTATGGAGATACAGAAAAAATATATTATAACACAGTTATGTCAAATATAGCAGGTAGAATGAGAAATAGATGGCTTCATATGAAATCTATTACTGACATCGCTAATTTTAATTTTCGAGTAAATAGTTGTTATATTAACGAGGTGATAAAAAAAAGAGAGTTAACTAGACCCAAATTTTCTGTTTTTACAACTTGTTATAAATCTTATGATAAAATAAAAAGAGCATATTCAGGGTTAAGTAAACAAACTTTTCTAGATTGGGAATGGGTAATTTTAGATGATTCCCCTGAAGATGGACATTTTTTCTATATTAGAGAATTTTGTAAAAAGGATAAAAGAATAAGATTATATAAAAGAGATTATAACAGTGGTAATATAGGAAATGTTAAAAATGAAGCGGTTGGTTTATGTAGAGGAAGATATGTTCTAGAATTAGATCATGATGATATAATATTACCAGATTTATTAAGGGATGCGTTTAATATTTTTGAGTCAGATAAAGAAATAGGATTTGTATATGCTGATTTTACAAATATTATGGAGAATGGTGGAGATTATGAGTATGGAGATTATTTTGGTAAAGGATACTGTGGATATTATTTACAAAAATATAATAATTCCTGGAGATATATATGTTCACATCCAGGAATAAATAATATAACTTCTAGTCATTTAGTATGTTTACCAAATCATCCACGAATTTGGAAACGAAAAACTTTATTAGAATTGGGAAATTATAGTGAATTTTTACCAATTTGTGATGATTTTGAAATATTATTAAGAACTGTTTGCAATACAAAAATAGCAAAACTTCATAAGCTTGGATATGTTCAATTTATGAATAACAATAATAATAATTTTTCTTTAATTAGAAATAAAGAAATAAATAGATTAGGTCCATTTCATATACAACCTCAATTTTATAAAAAATATAATGTAAATGAAATAATGAAAACAAAAAATGCATATGAAAATGAAAAATATATATATTCGGGAAAAACGCAAATATGGAAGCGAAAAAAAGATTGGACTTATAATATATGTAATATTACTGTTAATCCTGATTTTGACAAACAATATTGTTTACTAGGTATAAATATATTATATAATGAAAAAATAAAAGAATTATATAAAAATCCAAAAAATGATTTTATGGTTTTATGTAATTCTGAACTCAGTAAAAAAAAAGATTTAACACAAACATTGGACAAATTAGGGTTTGATAGAATGAAATGTTATTCTTTAAAGGCTACAGATCAAGAGTTAATAAATTATTTTCATTTAATATGTAAATATACAGATAATTATGAAATATTTTCTGGTAATGAATCTACATTAAAAATTGTAGAAATTAAAGATAATTTTACAGAGACTAATAATTTTCCCACCAGATATAGTATAATAAATAATAGTATTGATAATCACACATCATATTTGGAAATTGGGGTAGAAAGTGGATTTACATTTCAAAATGTAAATATAGATAATAAAAAAGGTGTAGATCCCGATCCAAAATGTAAGGATGATAGAATAATAAAAAAAACGAGTGATGATTTTTTTGTAGATAACAAAGATAAATATGATATAATATTTATAGATGGAATGCATCAATCAGATTATGTATTGAGAGATTTTAATAATTCAGTTGATTGTTTAAATGAAAATGGATATATATATTTAGATGATGTGTTACCCTTAAATGAGCGTGAACAACATAAAATTCCAATCAAACATGTTTATGAAAAGGGAATATTAAAATATAGAGAATCTTGGACAGGTGATGTATGGAAATTTGTATATTACTTGATTAAACATAAAGAAAAACAAATAAATTTTAAATTATTTACTCATAAAAATTATAGAGGAGTTTTAAAAATAAAAATAAAAAATAAATTTGAAATCTCTCCAACAATAATCAGTGATATAGAAAAATATGATTATAATACTGATTTTGAAAATTATAAAAATATATTAATGAATAAAATGGATATGTCAACAAAAAATACTCATTAAATATAGATATAATATATAAGTATAATATATATTATGGCAAGTTTAACTATAGGTGAATCAATATTTAAATACTATCCTGAATCTTGGACACCAAATAAAAGTGATGAAAGAAAACGCGTCCGTGTAAAATGGAAAAACGATGCAAATAGATATGATAGTTATAAAGGAATAATACAAAAGGTATCAGGAAAGAAAATTAAAATATTATTTGATGATGGGAGTAGTTTTAATGGAAATCCAAATAAAAGAAGTGATAATCCTATACAAAATGGATATATTATGATAAAAGAGATTAAAATAATGGATCCAGAAAAGTACAGTGGGTTTGAAAAACACGCAATAGGAATTGAATTAGAAAAAGATAGCTTAGGAGGAGCGGCGTTTAGAGAAAAATATGGCATTAAAAAACCTCCAGTTCATCTTGGTAAACCATTAAACACACAAGTTCCTATTGGTAGTAATTATCAAGCTAATATTCCTCCAAAACAAGGTGGTAGAAGACATAAAAGAAGGAAAACTAGAAAAAAACAAAAGGGTGGAGAGAGAACACCAGGGAATTGGATAAAATATAATGAAATACTACCAACTGATATATGTATTAGATGTAATGAACAATTAATGAATCCACAATCGCCTGAGAAAACAGCATACTTCATGATGTGCGGTTGTGTAGTACATACAGATTGTTTAAGAAAAATTTGTAATAAAGAAGATGAAGACGACTCGGACGACAACGACCCTGATGATTTACCTCCATGTCCTGGTATTATAGGTGAAGACAATGAGGGCCCAATTGTATGTGGTCTCGAAATATGGGAATCGTGTACAGATGTAGATGAATATTTAAAAGCTATCAATGGTGAGGAGAGCGAGATGGACTCATCTGATGATATATTAGCGAACCCACATAATTACTGGCGCATTGTGGCATCAGCAACACCGACGGCATCAGCTCCCATTGCGGGTGGTGCCCGCAGACGTAGAAGAAAAACAAGGAGAAAATCTAAAAAAAGACGAAGAAAATCTCGTAGAAAAAGAAAAAAGAAAAGAAAATCCCGTAGAAGAAAAAGATAAATATTTTTAAATAATTCTAGTTAGAGATAATTCAACTATAATTATTATATGTCTTTAGAAATTCATAAAAAAATAGAGGATAAGTTGGCTTTTTTTATAACAGAAAAAAAGATACCTCATATAATTTTTTATGGCCCATCTGGAAGTGGTAAAAGAACAATTTTAAATAGATTTATTTATAATATTTATGAAAATGATAAACATAAAATAAATCAATATGTAATGTATGTAGATTGTGCTCATAGTAAAGGTATAAGATTTATACGAGATGAATTAAAATTTTTTGCAAAAACAAATATACATAATAAAAGTAATTTATTTAAATGTATTGTACTTTTTAATGCAGATAAATTAACAATGGACGCACAATCTGCTTTAAGACGATGTATTGAAAAATTTAGTCATACAACTAGATTCTTTATTCTTGTAGAAAATGAAAATAGATTATTAAAACCTATATTATCTAGATTTTGCAATATTTATATTCCGTTACCTACAATTAATAATACAATTCAAAGTTTACACGATTTCAATAAAAAAGATATTATTAATCACGAGTTTTTAAATAAAAGAAAGAGTTGGTTAAAAAAAAATATTATAAAAAAAAGTAATTATAAATCAATAAATAGTTGTAATAATCTTTCTGAAAAATTATATCAAAAAGGATATAGTGGTATGGATATTTTAGATATTATTGAAAATGATAAAACTATTAAAAAAAAGAATAAATATTTTTATTTAATTTATTTTGATAAAATTAGAAGTGATTTTAGAAATGAGAAATTATTTATGTTTGTAGTTTTAAATTTATTTTTTATGCGGAAAAACCTAAATTTAGAAAATATTTTAGAAATGTAAATGGACGATTACAATGTTAATGTTTTATCTGAAGCTAAAAATGAATACTCTTCACGATTAGTAACAATTTTAACACCTTTAATGATTGAAGGTGTTAGATCTATTTTTGATGAAGCTACAAAATTATGTTTAGATAATGATGAAGAAGAAAAATATTTAATGACTTTTCAAAATTTTCTCTCCAGAGTTCCAAAATGGAATAGCACAATCATCGATGAAGAAACAAAAAGAATAATAACAAAAAGTAATTGTGGATATTTAGAAGATCTTTTAACTTGTGTGCATATTACACAATTAAAAATTTTAACTAGTATTAGAGTGTCACAAAAACAAAAAAAAATAGATATTGATATCCCAAAATTAAATACATTTATACATCGTTGTTATATTACATTTGCTAGAAAACTTTATTCAAATGTTTATTTGTATGAAAGCAATATTTTACCTTTAAATTTTCAAAAAAATATGAGAGAAGCAGAATTAATGTGTCAAGAAGCTATATTAAAAGTAATTAGAGATAATATGCCAGTTGAAAAAATATTAAGAGCATATATAGATGAAACAGTGGACGAGGAAGTGATTGAAGAGACTATTGAAAAAGAAGTTACTGAACTTGAAAAGAAAAAAATGGAAGAAGAAATGACAGAATCAATAAAAAATGAAGACAAAAAAGAAGGAATAACTAAAAGCGATGATACAGTTACTCTTGAAAAACCACAATTAGAAAAAGCAAAGATTGTAGCTAATGCGTTAGCAGACGAATCTTCTGTAGAAGAACCTGTAAAAGCTGCATCTGTATCTGAATCAAAACCAAGTGAACATAATATTAAACTAACTATTGAAACACCAAAAGCAGACGAGCCTGTAAAATTAAATAATGATGTTGTAAATAAATTATCATTTAATGATACAGATAGTGTTGTTAGTTATGATACAAAAGCATCTCCTTCTGCAAACCCTGAACCGGAAAAAGTTGAAGCCCCTAAGACTTTAGAAAGATTAGAAAAAATTGCATATGATCAAAATGAAAAAAGAAAAGCAGAAGAAGCAGAATATGATGATGAGGAGGATGATGATGAAAAATTACAAATTTTTGGAGAAATAGATTTAAAATTGGATAATATGGATGTTCATAATTTAGATAAAAAACTAAATATCGAACCATCTCCTATTTTGAATGATATTGAAGTTCTTGGTTAATGCGTCTATTTATATAAATATTAATGAAATAATTATATAAATGTCAGATTCTATATTTGTTACGGGAGTTGCTGTTAGTTTTGCATATTTACTTTTTCGATTTATTGAGATGAGATTTATTTTAAAAGAAAATAAACCACTCAAGGTTTTAGCTAGAGATACATTACTTGTTTATTTAAGTGTTATATTAGGAAATTTTGTTATGACTCAAATAGGCGGATTTGATATAGTAAAATCAGTGCCTCAAGTATTTACAAATAACCCAGATTTTTAATATTATTAACAATATTTAAACCATATTATATATATAATATAATATGGAATTTGTATTACTTTCACAAACTTGTAGAACATTATATGATAAAGATTACTTGGATAATATGAAAAAGGTTGAAGATTTAAAAAGACACCCTATTATTAAATTTAATAATTTATATCATTATTTTGATAAAGTTACTATTTTCCAAGTAAATATTAAACAGCATATTCAAAGATTAGTTTTAGATACTCCTATATTTGAAAGTATGATTGATAATATAGAGTGGTTAAACGATGAAGTAATTTTTATCAAAGATTTGCAAAAAATTATTAAAAGAGAGCTTATGGAAATAACAAATCATACTGAATCAAAATGGTGCGGAGAAACCACTATAATGATAGTAAACAGTATAAAAGGTGCTTTAAAGGGATTACAAATGTGTGGAAATCCAACTCAAAATTCAGTTAGAGATATGATAATATGTATTATATTTTCAATGTGTTCTACAAATGATAATTATTCTCCTATTCTTGATAAAATATCTTATATGAAATGTTTTCATTGTAAAAAATTTTCTAATAAAGTAGTTGATTTTGGAGAGTTGATATGTGAATCTTGCATTAAGAAGGACTAATAGTAATTGGTGTTAATTTCCAAGATGAAATAGAATTAATAATTATCTTTTCATCTATTTTATTTTTTAATTTGACTTTTTGACCATTAAACTGTGAACCTATAATTATCCAAGCATTTGGCATATATTTATAAAGTTGATTACCATCATCAAAGGTGTTAATTTTATGAAGTATTCCAAAATCCATTTATATTTAATATTAATATATCTTTAATATTAAATTCAATTTTATACCATAGTTTCCATTTTATCAATATTAATTATCTTTTGTTTTTTTATTTTTTTTTTCGAACTAATAAAATTATTAAAAATAGGTTTTGATATTTGAGTTTTTGGTATATGGTTATGAACAGTTCTAACAATCATTTTATATAACTTAAATTCTGGATATCTTTCTTCACCATTATTTTTATATAAAATATTTCTACCTTTATCATCTTTTGTCCATTCCATAATTAATTTTGCAATTGGATTTTTTATTGTATGTTGATCGTCTACATCTTCTACAAAATAATCAAATAAGGAACATCCTAATCTACATAAATCAAAACTTTTATTAGGAATTAACCTTGGTTTTTTTTCATTAAAGTAAGGTTTGCAATTATATTGTGTTGCTGCATCACCTTTTGGATGATAACTATCGCTACAAATTGTTTTTCCGTTAAAATTATATATTGCTCTACCAAAATCAATGATTTTATAAATTTTACCATATGTTGGAACCCTATAATACACATTATCTAACTTATAATTTATAAATTTTCTATCGGTTTTAATATACATAATATTATTTGTATGTAAATCATTATGAGTAAAGTTAAATATCTTTTGATATGTAACTAACATCATTATAATTTGAAATAAACAAGATTTCCATTCATTATCTGTTAATTCATTATCTTCATCATCTAATAAGGAATCTAATGTATTTTCTAATTTTTCTAAACAAATCATTTGAACTGGAAAATTATATATTGTTGCATTTACTTTTTCTTCTGAATCCATACTTGAATATTCACTCATTTGTGAATTAGAAAGACTAGAATCATTTTCTGTATTACTTTTTGAATCTTCGTCGCTTTCTTCTTCATCAGTATTTGATGATCTCGAAGAACATGTAGAATTTGTTTTTCTTTCACTTTTTTCTTTATTTTTATTATCATTCTCAATAGAATATTCTTCTGTTAACGATGCTTCGTGTATTTTCAAATTTTTTGTTGTTAGTTCAAATATATCTTCAAAAATATTATTATCTATAGTTTCACATTCAATATCTATTTCTTCAGTATTTTCTAGGTTAATTTTTTTTCTATAATTTCTTGTATCACTAAATAATAATTTTTCTTCATCTATATCTTGTACTTCAAATAATGAATCTTTATTCTTATGATAAAAATTTGAATCATATAAATATTCCAAATCATCGTATACATTTAAATGAAATTTTGTTTGTATTGATAAAAAACTACCATAAAAATTTATTCCATGTATAAATCCAGAATTATTCATTAATTTAGATGATAAATATGAAAAAAAACTATCTACATATGCTGAATTATTTGCATCTAATACTTTTTTACAACATTTATTATCATTTGGTTTTGGTAAACAACATAATTCTTCTACATGCATATGTTTATATTTGCCAACCATAAATTTTATAGGATCTAAAAGAGGGGAAAATTTAAAAAAGGATTTACATTTTATTATATTATTACTATTATCCATAACTTTAATATCAAAATTATTATTATTATCCCTATTTATAACCTTTGTAATAGAATATTTATTATTTAAATTGATAGTATTGAAGTTATTCTCATCAATATTAAAAAATTGAGAATATAATGGAATATAATTTTGAATATTAGAAAATCCATTTTTTTCTAAATAATTAAATAAATCAACATTATTATTCTTTTTATAAAAGAGATCAAACATTAAAACTTATATATAAGTTTTTTATTCTAATTAAACTAATTTGTGCGTAAAAAAATTAAAAAATAAGTGGAATTCTTTAATATAGAGAATGAATTTAGAATTAAAAAAGTTTGATATGAAAAAAATTACATTTAAGCCCAATGAAAATCAAGGACCTGTAATTGTTCTTATTGGTCGTCGTGATACAGGAAAGAGTTTTTTAGTAAGAGATTTGTTATATTATCAACAAGATATTCCTATTGGAACAGTTATTTCTGGAACAGAGGCGGGGAATGGATTTTATGGATCTATGGTGCCTAAATTATTTATTCACGACGAATATAACACTGCAATTATAGAAAATATATTAAAAAGACAAAAAATAGTTATGAAACAAGTAAAAAAGGAAAAGGCGGCATATGGTAGATCAAATATTGATCCAAGAACTTTTGTAATTTTAGATGATTGTTTATATGATAATAGTTGGGCAAGAGAAAAATTAATGAGACTTCTTTTTATGAATGGTAGACATTGGAAAATAATGCTGGTTATTACAATGCAATATCCTCTTGGAGTTCCTCCAAATTTAAGAACAAATATTGATTATACTTTTATATTAAGAGAACCATATATTGCAAATAGAAAACGAATTTATGAAAATTTTGCAGGAATGTTTCCTACATTTGAAAGCTTTTGTCAAGTAATGGATCAATGTACTGAAAATTATGAATGCCTTGTTGTAGCAAATAACGCCAAATCCAATAAACTTGAAGACCAGATTTTTTGGTATAAAGCAACTGCTCATAGAGATTTCAAATTAGGTTCTAAGGAATTTTGGGAAATGTCAAAAGGGCTTGATTCAGATGATGATGAGGGTGAAGCATTTGATCCTAGAGGTGGCAGGAAAGGCCCTGCTATTAATGTTAAAAAGAGTAAATGGTAAATTATCATAAAAAATTTTTTAAATGATAATTTATTTAAAATATCAATGGGCATCCGTGTGCGTCCAGAACTGCTCCTTCGGTGGCGGTCCAAACAATACCTAATATATAGAATATAAGAATACCAATTGCCCATATACAAGCTCCACAGTTGCCAAAACATTTAATAAATGATTCTTTATCGTTCATTAAGGAATATTCATCATCAGTCTCTTTTTCCTTACAGCAACATAAACAGCAAGCTGACCCCATTAGAATTAAGCAACAACCACCAAATAATATACCCATATACATTCCAAATAAATCCCATCTTCCTATATTACCAAATCCTGATCCAAATACGCCTGTAAATGGAATTGCTTGTAAGACTAGTGGGGCCACATGATCGTGTCCCGATTTTTTACACTGACCTAGATCATTATCAAATGTATAACATTTTTTGGCAATACAATAATTCTCATTTTTTACTTGTTCTAAACAAGGATATGGACATTTACATTTGGCAGGCAATCCCGTGCAATTAAATTTTGGACTATCAACAACAGATTTAGTATTCAAAATCCTAAAACTGCTTGACATTGCAGTTGATAGGAAAACAGAGAACAAAACAGTAGTAAGAGTTAGTTTCATAGTTGGGCTGGTGGATTTATACATCATACAATTAATTATCTATTGTGTTTGATAATGTATTTTCAATTTTCAAATTAAAAATACTTATCAATGACTGGGATATTTCCTTGCTTGGTATTTTTTCCCCTTTTTCCAATTTTTTATATTCTATTTTATCTATATTTAATTTTTTACACATAATATCAATACTTAATTTATTAAGTAGTCTTAGTTTCAAGATAATCTTACCTGATTCTTCTGCTTCATTTACAAAAAAATTTGAATCAGCATCTGGAGATAATATTTTTGGAGAGATTTTATTATAAACATTTCTTTGTAATTGAGTAGTGATTATTTTCTTTGGAGGCATTATTAATAACTAGATTTATCTTTCTATATTACTTCAATTTGTTTAAAATTTCCGCCTCCAAGAACTTTATCCAGTTGTACTTCTCTATTTTTTCGTGCTATTATTTCACTTATTTTACAATTATGAGATTCTGGTGTTCTATGTTTTGGACAAAATGATTTACCACATTTACAAACAATACATAAATCAACCATAGTGAGTTTCTTTTTACATTTTTTACCGTCTTCCAATTTGCATTTACATCTTGGAACCTTTTTTTTGGTTTTTTTAGGTTCTTGAACTTGGGATTTCTCGTTTTCCATATTTATAAATAGTAATAAATTTTATTAATTTATATTTAATAAAATTCAATTTTAATCTTTTTTCTCTTCATCTTGATTATCCACTACCTTTTCAGTAACTTCTACCTTAACATTTTCTTGGATTTCTTCTGTAGATGGTTTAATGAGTCCTCTATCTATTGCATCTTGAGCAGCTGATCCTCTTGGCACATTATCACCTTCAAACAACTCTTTGCGAATATCAGCAGATGTTACTTCTTCTTTTTGACCTAATACATTTTCAATAGTATTATTGACTCCAACAAGTTGACCATCCTTATTAATATTTTGAGTTAGTTTATTACCAGATTCTTTTGCCATTTTTTTATTTTCTTCTATTGCATCGCGTTTTGCTTCCAATACTCGTTTTTCAAATTGTGTTTTTGCTGCGGATTCATTTTTATTTTTTTCACTCATTAGTTGATTTAATTCTTCTTCTAAATATTCTACTCTACCAGTTTTATATGCTTCTGGTTCCCAGGGCATCCACATACCAACGGGTCCTACATATACATTATGATTGGGATCAACTTCTCGTAATAATTTGCATCGTAATTCAGCCTCTTGTTGAGTGGAATATACTCCGCGGATTTTCAATCCTCTTGTGCTTGTTTGAAATTCATGCACTGAATTAAATTCATCGTCTAGTCTATCTTCATTAGCATCTAAAAAGTTTTTATATTCGTCTCTTACATAATTTGTAGTAAATGTCTCTTTTTCACTCTTTGTATATTCTTGAAAATCTTTCATAACCTCATCGAAGTTAATATTATGCTTGTATGAAACAAAATTAAGAAATTGTGTAAATTTTTGAACACTCTTTGTAAAATCATAATGTTTTAGGAATTCTTGAAATAAAAAATGGTTTTTTTGTTTTAAAATATTTTCGGGGCTCACAAAACTAACACAAACAAATTTTTGTCCAGAAATGGGTTTATCCTCTTCTAATAAATCAACATATTTAGGGTTTGTTGATCCATCGGGATTTTTTTGATATACACATCCTACTTTTGACATTTTATAATATTTTAAGAAGTTTTTGTTTTAAGTTTTAATTTTAATATATATTTTTTTCTTAATATTATTTATAATGCTTCAAAAATTAGCAGAGATGATTGATTTAGGAGAACTTGTACGCAGAGCTGTCAAATATCTTGTAGAAGGTGTTATGGTTGCTATTGCCGCTTATGCTATTCCAAAAAAATCCTTGAACCTTGATGAAGTTGCACTTATTGCTCTTACAGCTGCTGCAACTTTCTCTATTCTTGATACATATGTTCCATCAATGGCTGTGAGTGCTCGTAGTGGTGCAGGATTTGGTATTGGTGCCAATCTTGTAGGTTTCCCACGAATGTAAATAAAAAAAATATTAGTTAATAATTAATATTTTTTACTTGTTAGATTAAATTGTTGGTACAAATTCCCATTGTAATTCTTTACATATTTTTTTCCAAATTTCATCTTGTTCTATTCGTTTTACTGGATCTTTTAACATTGGAAAAAATGGTAAAAAAGTTTTTTCATCCAATAATTCACACATTTTATACAGAACATAATAATAATTTAAAAAGTTGACTCTATCATCAGGACAATGTTTTGCATAAGGCATTTGGATTTCCATAAAAAGATTACATAATTTATCTTCTAATTCTGGACTCATAATTGGTGGACGAATACCTAATTTATCTTTTATAAAAGGTATATGTTCATAATATTTATTATATCCTAATTTTTTTAAAATATCTTTTGCTTTTTTATTTGACATTTGTTTTAAAGTTATTCTTTCTTTTTTAATTTGATTTCTAATATTTTCCAATACTTCTTCTGGTATTTGAGTTGTTTCTTTTGCTTGAAATTGTGCAAGAATTTCTCTAAAATGATTAATTCTTTTATATGCATAAAAACATACTTCTTTAGGTGGTTCTTTATAAGATGGTTTTTCATGTTCTACTAAAAATTGCTTTTGAACACCACATTTATTACATATAACTAATCCTTTATAATCTACTTGAATCCATTCTCCTCCACATTTTTCACAAATTTCATAATTTATTACATAATTATTAATATTCAAATGTCCTTCATCTAAATTTATTAAATATTTATTAATATTTGTTTCATCTACGATCTTTTTATCTATTTTTTTATTTGGATTAAAAAATGAATGTAATATTTTTTTTTTATTTATATCAATCCCTTCTGACATTTTTTTCTTTTTTTCAAAATATTCAAAGATAATATTTGAATTCTCTAATAAATATTCTTTTTTTTCTTGTTTTATTTTTGATATTTTTATTCTTATATCTTTTATTTCATCTTGTATATTTAACTTCTCTTCAATATTAGTTATTTTTTCTAATTTTTTTTTTAATATTTTTTTTTGTTTTATCAACGCCGGAATTGTAATTTCTTTTATTGTTTTAAACTCTTTCATTTTTTCATTATGTTTACCATCTAAAGTAACACTAGCTTTTTTATTAACCTTAATTTTTTTTGTGGCCTTTGGCTTAAAATTAGGCATAATATATTTACATTTATCAAAAAATATCTAATTCAAAATAAATTTAAATTATAAATCGTAATATTTTGGCGAAGTTTTTCTAAAAATGTATATATGGATGTTGATATAAATATTGATACAACAGATATAAAAATAGATTGCATTATGTTACAAAAAATGATATTTTTATACAATACTTTAGAAAAAGGTTGGACTATTAAGAAAAAAAAGAATGCATATGTTTTTACAAAAAATCACGAAGGTAAGAAAGAAGTTTTGTTAGAAAACTATCTCAAACGATTTATGCTGGAAAACTTAGATATAAGTAAAATTGGGTGATCATTGTGTTATTTTTAATTTAATTAATTAATTAATTTAAAAATTAAAAAATTTTTTTCTTTAGCAATATTATAACCATGGGTGGTGGATTAATGCAACTCGTAGCTTACGGCGCACAAGACGTCTATCTTACAGGTAACCCTCAGATTACTTTCTGGAAGGTTACATACCGCAGACACACTAACTTCGCAATGGAATCTATTGAACAAACATTTAACGGACAAGCCGATTTCGGTCGTCGTGTTCAGTGCACTATCTCCAGAAATGGTGATCTTGCATACCGTACATATCTTCAGGTTACTCTTCCTGAAATCAACCAGGCCGATGCTCCAGTCAACGGAGAAGACTGCCTCGCACGTTGGTTAGATTGCCCAGGAGAACAGATGATCTCTATGGTTGAAGTCGAAATTGGTGGTCAGCGTATCGACCGTCAGTATGGTGACTGGATGCACATCTGGAACCAGCTCACTCTCACCAGTGAACAGGAAGCCGGATACCACAAGATGATTGGCCAAACCAGTCAGCTTACATACCTTACCGATCCTGATTTCGCAGCAGTAGCAACTGCTTGTGGCGCAGCTGATGTCCCAGAAGCTGTTTGTGCCCCAAGAAATGCTCTCCCAGAAACTACTCTTTATGTTCCTCTTCAGTTCTGGTTCTGCCGCAATCCAGGTCTTGCACTTCCTCTTATTGCTCTTCAATACCACGAAGTCAAGATTAACATCGAACTTCGTCCTCTTGATGAATGCCTTTTCGCTGTTAAGAAAGTTACACCAAACACAACAAACTCAGAAAAAGTTTCCAATGCTTATGCTAAATCACTTGTAGCTGCATCTCTCTATGTTGACTATGTTTTCCTTGATACTGATGAACGCAGACGCATGGCACAGAACCCACACGAATACCTCATCGAACAGCTTCAGTTCACTGGTGATGAATCCATCGGTTCTTCATCCAATAAAATCAAGCTTAACTTCAACCACCCTTGCAAAGAAATTGTATGGGTTGTTCAGCCTGATATGCATGTTGCATACTGTGACTCCTTCTTAGGTGGTCGTCTTATGCACCGCGCACTTGGAGCACAGCCATTCAACTACACTGATGCAGTTGATGCTCTTCCTGACTCCATCCTTGCATACGGATCTTCTCGCCAGACTCGTGGCACTGGTGCTTCCGGCACTAATGCTGTAATCGATTCTGATGGTCTTTTCAATGATACTTACGCCAGAGATATCTCTGGAGTAGGAACTGCTGATTACAATGCCGCACACGCTGACTTTGTTGACGGTGTTGCTGCTACAGCTTCCTCACTCGGAACTACCGTCAATGATATGAGTGATACACATGTCGGTGGAGCTATCAGTGGATCTGTTTCTAACGGTCTTACCGATGCTGGTGTTTTCGTTCTTGCTGAATCTGCACTTAACATGCACTGCTGGGGTGAAAATCCAGTTGTTACCGCTAAGCTTCAGCTTAACGGACAGGATCGCTTCTCTGAACGCGAAGGAACCTACTTCGACCTTGTTCAGCCATACCAGCACCACACACGCAACCCAGACACTGGTATCAATGTTTACTCATTCGCACTTCGCCCTGAGGAACACCAGCCATCTGGAACTTGCAATTTCTCCAGAATTGACAACGCTACTCTTCAGCTTGTTGTTTCTGCTGCCGCAATCGGTGGAACACAGACCGCCAAGGTCCGTGTCTATGCCACTAACTACAATGTCCTTCGTGTCATGAGTGGTATGGGAGGTCTTGCATACTCCAACTAAGTTTTCTACTTGGTTT
>Ga0315315_10000246_pt1 | contig 42948 bp, 42 predicted proteins | sample M140m3416metaG_FD_203699 | JGI IMG/M metagenome (GOLD analysis project Ga0315315, IMG submission 203699) | Ammonia-oxidizing marine archaeal communities from Monterey Bay, California, United States - M1 40m 3416 | ecosystem: Environmental > Aquatic > Marine > Intertidal zone | place: USA...
AGGTCTTGATTACCGTGGCTCAACGGGTTCACAACACGCTGCGATCGGAGGATATCTTTGCCCGCTTTGGCGGAGAAGAGTTCATCGTACTTATGCGTGGGACCCCGCAATCTGAGGCCTTGAACGTTGCTGAGCGTATCCGTGAGGCCATCGCAGCCAAAGAAATTACCTCCGACGACGTCTCACTGACAGCATCTGTATCAATCGGTATGGCCATGCACGACATCCAGCACACTCCCAATGCTGCAGCCCTGATAGCCCTGGCTGACACCCGCCTCTACACCGCAAAAGCACTCGGCCGGAATCAAGTAGTGAGCAGCTAGCTTAGCGCTTGCCAGGCGGTTCGACTCAGGACACGATACAGTCCGTGTACGACCCCAAGAGGTAACCATGAAAAACATTCTGAACCCACTGCTTCTCTCGCTTGTCCTTGGCTGCGCAACCAAGGAAACTGAAGAGGCTGGACCTGGCAGCATCGACACTGGAGATGAGAACAACGAAGAATCTGAGGTGGTCTGGGACGACAATCGTCACGCGACTTCGGTCAACTTCATGAGTGCCTATACCAACGGTACCGACCTCTACGTTGTGACCACCTTGGGTCAGGCCTGGACATACTCAGGTGGTAGCTGGACGAACATCCCTACAGAGGTGGACAAGGCAGAACTCTCGGGAATCTGGGGCAGCGGATCTGGCGCGACCCTCAAGATGTATGCCGTCGGACATGACGGCATGATTCTGAGGTGGGCCACTGACCGCTGGGAGTACACAGACGTAGGCTCAGCCGCATTCACAGCGATTGATGGCGACTCTGCCAGTGACCTCATCGCCGTCGGTGGTGCCGGTGCCTGGACAAATCGATCAGGAACCTGGGAAGCACAGACCTCCGCACAGCACAAGTTCAATGACGTCTGGTATGACGGCGTGAGCGCAGTGGCCGTCGGAGATGATGGCGGAATCGGATGGTACGGGCGTGACCCCGCAGAGTTCGACGACCCCGATGAAGAGGGCGGATGGATCTTTGACGATGTCCCCGACACCAACGCACATCTCTATGGTGTTCATGGAACAAACCAGACCAACGTCTGGGTTGTCGGGCAGTCTGGAACCGTCCTTCGTTGGAACGGAGTGAGCTGGACTCAAATTGACCTCGGAACCCAAGCCAACATGTGGTCTGTATGGTCTCCCGCCAATGATGTAGCCTACGTCGTCGGTCAGAACGGCATGGCCTTCAGAATTGAAGGCAATGAGGTCGAGGAGCTAAACACGGGTATCGACAACGTGCTCTACGCCGTCACAGGTACAACCGAGGCCAATGTGTGGGCAACAGGCGCACGTGGCGTGGCCATTCGCTACCCATCACAGGACTAAAAACTCAGCCCTGTGGCCACGGTGAGCGCATTCTCGTAGCCAACGCACAGCTCCACGGTGGTCCGTAGCCGCGGGGCGCTGCCCCATGGTGTACCCAGGCGGTCTGAGATCAGGGCACCGCCGAGTACTACGTTTACCGGTAAGCGCGGCTTCATCGGCATGAGCACACTGACGCCTGCATCACCAAGCGGCCGTAGATCGCTCCGGTACTTCCACGGCACCTCCGCTCCGAACCATGCGTGTCCCCCATCACTTGGGTTGCCCATGGCTGCCATGAGTCGGGTCGAGCCCATCATCTCACTGGTCGTCCCAGGATCATCGACAAGGCCAGCCTTATCGCTACTCCCCTCACCCACAGTCAGCCGAGTATCGGTCACCATCCAGAAGCTGGAGTTCAGTGGAATTCCCAGCCTGAGCCCGCCACCCAATAGGTGTGCGTCGCTCTGTAGTCGCGCCTCAGCGATTGAGTCGTCTGTCCAACTCGAGAACCCGTAGACACCGACCCCCTTAATGATGGCAAGAGAAAGCTCGAGCCCGAGGCTCCGCCGCTCCAGGTTCGCGGAACAGGCCGCCCCCGCACACAAGCTGTCGCGCTCTAGCCTTTGGCTGATCCCATAGCTACCGTCCAGAATCACTCTACCCGTCTTGGGGTTGGCGATTGGATCTCCGGCGAAGACCTCACCGGTCAGTGTTGCAAGGATCAATAGAGCCGTCATTCTTAGAGGGTACTCCGAGCACGAACGATTCACCAGGCCTCAGTCCTCAGTCCCACTCAACAGCTTCCGTGTCCGAGGGTGATCAGGGAAAAGAGATGCCAGTCGTGTGAGCGCCTGCTCTGCCTCTTCGACACGCCCCAGATAGATATGACTGAGGACTCGCTCTGCATACAGGTCAGGACTCTGGTGGGCCCGCCAAGCTGGCGCATCGATGATTCCCGGAACTTCATCCTCAAGCCCGACTCGCCGCAGCCACCCTGCCTGCCAGGCCACGATACGGACATCGGAACGCCTCATCACCCGCAGCTTCTCCCAGGCCCTGAGTCCAGCAATAAAGTCAGACTGTGTCTCCGCGAGCCATGCCTCATTCACCAGCACACGCGCCAGACGTCGGTGTGAGCTCGTTCGTGAACGCCAGTGGTGAAAGCCAGCATCATCAAGACGACCATCGGCAATCAACGCCGTCGCCAAGAATGCATGTGCTGCGGGTGAGTCAGGAAGCTCGACCACAGCAGCTTCTCCCAGCCCTATGGCACCGTCCGTGTCACCAACCGACAAGAGATCATCCACTCCCTGACAGAGGGTCTGGACACGCGCACGGGCCGACAGCTCAGTACTCAGACGCTGACTTCGAACACTCCATGCACTGTGACCTTGGCCCGACGCACGGAGCGCATCGGCGTGAGCACCAAAGCCACCAAGCTCGATGTAGGCCATGACCCCCGCTGATGCACTGAGGTGCGGGAGCGCCTCCGCTAGCCGGCCCGACCGAGAGAGGGCGATACCCTGCAGGGCACGCATGGCCGTCGCACTGGGCTGCCGCCTCAGCGCAGTGCGCGTCATCGCTATCACAGCTGAGTACCGGCCCTTCAAAAGGAGCTTGGCGGCTTCTGTGAGCTGAGGCTTCTTCTGGAGAGATGCGTTCCCTCCATGACTTCGGCCTGCCGCGCTCATGCCCAGTATCAGCAGGAATGTAAGCTTAAGAAGACGCATACCGATCCAAAGAGAGAGGCCCACCCTGCCGAGGCAAGGTGGGCCTTTCTATCACAGTGTAGTTCGTGAACTACCTGCTCTGCCTATTCCCAGCCCCAGCCGAAGAAGCCGTTGGAGACGTACCAACCGTCAACTGGAGTATCAGAGTCGCCTGCACCTTCGATTGGGTTCTCAGCAGGTGAGACGTCTCCGTCTTCCTCCATGTCGTACACGAATGTGTAGTTCCGGGCACCGAGAGATTCCTCACCAGTGATGGCCTCGAGCAGCCAGCCTTGGCCGACCTGACCAGCCCAGTCAGTGAGGTAGGAGTCGCCGACGGCACCTGAGAGGGTGTCCTCGAATTCTCCGCCTACCATTGGGCCGTAGCCGAAGCCATAGCTGTAAGCGGTCATGAACTCGATGACGTCACCAGCGCCGAGCTTGAAGGCTGCAGCATCGCAACCGCCCTCAACTTCAGCTGTCTCCCAAGTGGTTGCAGCGGAATCGAAGGTGTAGAACATACCCTCGTAGCCTGCGTAGTCACCGCCTGGCTCCATTGGCTCCATGGTGTCAAAGACGTTTCCGTATACAACACAGACTTCGCCTGCATCAGAAGAGAACGTCGCTGAGAACTCTTGTCCGATGATCTGAGTGTCGCCAGCTTCATCGATGTAGTAACCCTCGACCGGCTCACCGCCGACGAAGCCACCACGCCATGAGTAGCTGAAGAATGTAACATCAAGGTCAGCGTCAGCGTCAGCGTCAGCGTCTGCATCGGCGTCGGCGTCAGAATCAGAATCAGAATCAGAATCAGAATCAGCGTCTGCATCGGCGTCTGCATCAGAGTCAGCGTCAGCGTCGTCACCTGTCATAGAGTCAAGCACAGTCTGGCACTCTTCTTGAGCCGAATCATTGCCCTCTGCCTCTGCTGCGTACTCGGTCCAAGACGCGCACTCAGTGCTGTCTGGGTCGCTGTCACAAAACATTGCAGCGAGCTCATCACAGGCTGCGCCGGCATCTTTCTCTGTTTCGCAGCCGCTTACAAGCAGGCCAGCAAGTAGAGCCAATCCTTGGTATCCCTTGTTCATCGTTCAATCCTTTTTTATTGAATAAGAAGCTATCGTATACGCTGCTGCGTATCGCGCGCCGCACTTTAGTTAGCTGTGAGGCCATCCGCAACAAAAGCTGCATACCCCCACACGCTTTCTTGACTCACTGCCCTTCCAGCATTTCCTTCCTGAGACCAAATGTGGGCTCAATAAAATCAGTGATGACCGACTGTACAAATACAACCGTGTCACCCACATTTACCTGAGCAAATACCACAATTAGCAGCAGGCTCACGCCACCTATAGTGGCAGCCTGAATCCCATGACTGATCGGCACCTGCATCAGATGTCGAACTTCACGCCCTGAGCGAGCGGAAGCTCGGTACTCCAGTTGAGCGTACAAGTCTGACGACGCATGTAGGCCTTCCAAGAGTCTGAGCCGGCCTCTCGACCACCGCCAGTCTCCTTCTCACCACCGAACGCACCGCCAATCTCAGCACCAGAAGTACCGATGTTGACGTTCGCAATACCGCAGTCCGAGCCATGATGAGCCAAGAAGCGCTCAGCCTTGCGGAAGCTATCGGTAAAGATGGCGCTGGAGAGGCCTTGAGGCACGTCGTTCTGCCAGCGAATGGCATCTTCAATGTCTTCGTACTCAAACACATAGAGAATGGGCACGAAGAGCTCATGCTGAACAATTGCCATGTCCGGACGACCGCGAACGACCGTCGGGGTGACGTAGCTTCCAGGTCGGTCGATGACTGTACCGCCGCAGAGAATCTCACCACCCTCGGCCTGGATGTCCTTGAGCCCCTGGGTGTACATCGCCACAGCGTCGGCATCGATCAGCGGACCCATGAGCGTTCCAGAGTCCATTGGATCACCAATAGGCACCTGCTTGTAGGCCGCGACCAGGCGGTCGGTGAATTCGGTCGCGATGGACTTGTGGACGAACAAGCGCCGCGTTGAGGTACACCGCTGACCGGCCGTACCCACCGCACCAAATGCGACACCCCGCAGCGCGAGGTCTAAGTCTGCATCCGGCTCGACGATGATGGCGTTGTTTCCGCCAAGCTCGAGCAAGCAACGGCCGAGACGACCGGCGACAACTTGGTTGACCCGCTTGCCCATGCGTGTGGATCCTGTGGCGCTGATGAGCGGCAGTCGCTGATCGGCAATCATGGTCTCACCGACATCGGCGTCTCCACCAATGACCAACCCGAGAAGTCCCGAGAAGCCATGCTCGGCCAAGACCTTGTCACAGAGCCGGTGGGTCGCAATCGCAATGAGCGGAGCCTTGAGAGATGGCTTCCAGATCACCGCGTCACCAGAGACAAGCGCCACCAATGCATTCCATGCCCAGACCGCGTTCGGGAAGTTGAAGGCAGTGATACAGCCGACCACACCCAGGGGATGCCACTGCTCGTACATGCGGTGACCTGGTCGCTCAGAGTGCATGCTCAGCCCGTAGAGCTGGCGAGACATACCGACCGCGAGATCAGCCATGTCGATGCTCTCCTGAACTTCACCGAGCCCCTCAGAGAGAATCTTTCCGACCTCCAGCGTGACGAGGGCGCCGAGATCATCTTTGTGCTCACGCATTGCATCGCCGATCTGGCGCACGATCTCTCCACGCTTGGGGGCAGGCAGTCGACGCCACCGCTCAAAGGCTTCTGTCGCAGCCTCAACAACCTGGTTGTACTGATCTACTCCAGCAAGACGGACCGAGGCGAGCGCCTCACCGTTTCCGGGGCTGTAGGAGGTGACGACCTCTCCAGTATCGCCGCTGATGGCCTTACCGGCCCAGGCACCTGGGTTGACGTCTTCGATTCCGAGTCGGCGGAGGATGTCGTTCATGGGAACTCCAGAGGTCTTTGCGACCCTTCATAGTGGGACGGCCGCCTAACCCGGTATGGTAGCGACACGCTATGGATGTTTCGGAGGCTTCGCTATGGTCTGGATTTTGATGCTCGCTGCAACAGCACTCGCACAGGAGGCCGTCAAGCTTGAGGTCATCCATACAGTCCATGCGCCCAAGCAGCCTGCGCTAATCGTCAAGCCTCAAGCCTCTGCCAGTCGACTCAAGATTGCGTTGACTTGCTCAGGTATACAGGCAGGATTTGATGGACCCGCCTCAGCACAGACAGAGATTCGTATCTCGATTCCCGTGCCAGCCGGCACCCACACCTGTACCGGACAGCTACACGGAAGCTTCACAGATGGTACCGAGGGCAGCATGCCCCTGAGCTTTCAAGTCGCTGTACAGGACCCCATTCAGCTCAGTGTCTCAATGGATGACCTCGACCTCGAGGGCCACAAGGTACAAGTACACCTCAATCAACCCGTCTCACAGATCGACGTCGATGTGTTCGGTGAAACAGGTCAGCAGATTGGTGCAGCGACCGTCGGTGCCACCTCCAGGACACCCGCAACCGTCCAATGGGAGCAGGCTCAAGAGCCGATCGTCCGCCTCCGGATCACTGCCACAGGCACCTCAGGCATGTCGACAGCCCTCGACCTCTTTCCGTGGTCGTACAAGATTCCTCATGATGAAGTGATCTTCTCCAGCGGAAGCGCCGTCATCCGTCCATCAGAGATCCCAAAGCTCGAGGCTGCGCGCGTCAAGATCGCTCAAGTCGTCACTCGGTTCAGCCCCGACAAGCTCGGATTCACACTCCCTATGCAGCTGTATGTCGCGGGCTACACCGACACCGTTGGAAATTCAGTGACCAACCGCCTGCTCTCTGAGCGGCGGGCGGAGGCGCTCGCCAGCTGGTTCAAGGCCAGCGGCTTTGGCCACCCAATTCACTTTCAGGGCTTCGGAGAAAGCGCACTCGCAGTGGTCACTCCGGACGAGACCGATGAAGCCGCAAACCGTCGCGCGCTATACATCATTGCTGCCGAGACCCCGACAGTTTCGGCAGCGCTGCCCACCAAGAACTGGAAGCAGCTACGGTGAGAAGATCGCGAAGTCTCCGGGAACCAGCACATCTGTCCGGGGCGTCGTGCCATCAATGTTGACCGTACATATATGGGCTGTCGTGTCTGACCCTCGGGCACTCGGGCTCGGGTGAGATGAGAAGACTATCCGCTGACCGTCTGAGGAAATTGGTGAGTGACTCACAGCAAACTGCTCAAAGAAGTGGAGAAAAAACTTCTGGTCTAGGCTTGGGTAGAAGCTCGTCAACTGAACCGGATCTCCACCCTCCAAATGCTGCAGAGACCAGACAAGCTGAGCTGGGCCACGCCCTCGCGTCACCAGCGCCAAGGCCGACGAATCTGGTGACCAGAAAAATGCGACCACAGATTCACTGTTGAGCTGAGAAACCTTGCAGTCCTCGAGATCAACAATCCAGATCCCCTGGTACGGCTGGCGGTTTCCCGGAGGCGCTCCGCTAAAGGCAAGGTACCGACCATCTGGAGAGGCCACCACAGCAACAAGACCCTCGATGCCAGTGATCCCTTGGATTTGGCTACCCGCCCAGTCAGAGACACACAGCACGCCATGAGACTCATCTCGACCGACAAAGACCGCCTGATTTCCAACAACGAGGGGGGTGCAAAAATTGCCGGGAGACTTGCTAAAAATCTCATCAGGATCCTCGCCGACAACATCTCGGAGCATCATGCGAGTCTCACCCTCTGACCCGCTATGAATCAGCAGCCGACGTGCATCCTGAGTCCATGAAAAGAAGACTGGAACCCCCTCCTCCATCAGTCGGTAGGTACCGAGATCCCCAACAGTGCACACCCCAAGCGAGAGGTGTGTCTCCTCTTGCGTCAGCACCGCCACCTGGCTCGAGTCGGGAGACCACTGTGCGTATATGGGAATACCCGCCTCAAGTTGAGCCAACCGCTGCTCCTCTACCCCATCGGCCTCGAGGACTGAGAGCCAGACGGTTCCATCACCTGTGGGGCCTACCCGCGTCTGAAAGCATGACAGCCAGTCTCCATTCGGTGACCAACACGGCCAGCTGCTGTGATCTCGTGAGTCAAGAACGCCCCAAGGTGTTCGCGCACCTGGCCCCTCGCCAAAGGTGACCTGCTTATGTTCACCCGCAGTGACGCTCATTGTCCAAATCTGCCGGTCACCACCGACGAAAGCGAGCCTGTCCGAGCTCACACTCCCGCCCCAAACAAGCGGTAGCAAACCCAGATCTGGATACACGCAGAAACCCATGGCATGACAAGGCCAACCATGGGTGTAGGCCTCATCGAGACAACTCCCGAGCGGTCCCGGTCCAGCTCTTCATTGAGCTCTTCACGGAGTGATAAGGGAAGCGATTCTTCTCGACCCGCAAAGCTGTACGCCATCGCAGTATCGTGGTTCGCACCAAAGGCTGCGAGCGCCAGCCCAGTACCAAATGCAGCCATAGCAATGGTCCAGCCAGACCCACCGACAAGGGCGCGGTAGACGGCAAAAGACAAGAGGCTCGCCCCCGTCAGCAAGAGCGGACCACCGATCCATCGAACCCGTGCATGCCGCACGGCAAGACTCACATTTTCACTCATTTGTGCTTCCTTCTGCCTTCATGACCAGCCCCTCGAGGAGAAGCCTGACACCATCTGTAGATAGTCTACCCACATCAGGCCTAATACCGACTGCAGCTTGACCAGCAAGCCCATCAATGAGCGCCTTCAGCATGAGTGCCGTGGCCGTAGGATCAAGGGACCGAAAGTGTCCCGCTGCTGTACCTTCAGCGATCAAGCGACCCACATCGCCGACAAAGCGATCATGGATCTGCGTGACCCTGCCCCGAATTTCCTCATCACGGATCGCCATCTCACTCATGATCATAAAAAAGCGCGGCGGACTCTTTAGGCCAGCGAAGTAGTCCAGATACTTCACACCCACATCAATCAACTTCTCAGCAGCCGAGCGAGGGTCGCTGGTGGCCTCCTCGAGAAAGCGCACAGTGTTCTGATGCTCTTCATCAACAAGAGCGTTGAACAGCGCGCGCTTTGAGTCAAAATAGAAATAGACCGCACCCTTGGAGAGCTGTGCACGCTTGGCCACGTCCTCCATGCGCGTGTTCAAGAAGCCATTCTCGACAAAGAGTGAGCGAGCAGCGCGCATAATCTGTGCTCGGCGTTCGGCTTCTGGCTGGTGACGTGTCATTACTTGCAGATGGTGACACGCCTCATCAAGGTCGGCAAGCAAGACCCTTCGCAATCATGCTATCTATGTGGAGAGGAGGCGCCTAGTGTGGATGATTCTGGCCAGCATGTTTTCAGTGGCTGGCGCAACACCTGCGACCGATCTCATGGCGGATCTCGACGTCTGGAAGCCCAGTAGGCTCTCACAGACTGCCCCAAAGATTACGCTCGAGCAGATATCGGACGCCTTCAATGGCGAGATCATCTCCGGCGTCGAAGTCGTTGAGAACATCAAGGCGGGCAAAGGCTACGCCGTCGGTGTCATCGACGCACCCATCGAGGTTGTCTGGCGCGGTGTCGTCGATGTAGACCATCACGCAGACTACCTGGCTGTGACCGTCTCAAAGACCATCCGCGGGACGCCTCGTCTGGACAAGCACCACCTCTTTCAATACCTCGATGTGCCAATCTTCTCTGACCGCTGGTGGGTGGTCCAGATGAGCTTCAACAGTGAGCTGTATAAGAAGAGCGATGGCCGTGCCTGGGAGATCACTTGGATTGATCGACAACAGGACAAGCCCTTGCTCGCATCGCTTGACCCAACCCTCATCGACAGTGGTGTGCCAATTCGGTGGGCGAAGGGCGCCTGGTATCTGGTAGACCTCGGAGCCAACCGGACCTTCGTCGAGTACCACAACTGGACTGACCCAGGAGGTCGGGTCCCAGTCGGTCCAGCCACACGGTTTGCATCCGGTGAAGTGAAGGACAATATGCAGCGCATGATGGCCTTTGCTCAGAGCCACGCCAAAGACTGCCCAGAGACCTTCGTTAGACCAGACGGCTCACCGCTTTAGGTCACTTCATCTGGTTCGCTACCCGCTTGAGCTCGCGCAAGTTCGTGATCTCCAGCAGCTTGCCCTTGACCGCAAAGGTGGACAGCTTCTGCGCCTTTCGGACGTTCTCGCCGTAGCGATACATCCTGCCCCAGAACTGGTCGTACTTCCTCTGGTTGAGGACCCGCACGAAGCGGTCTTGGCCCAGAAACTGAGTGAACTCCTTGGGCAGCCCATTAAACAAGGTCAAGAAGAACAAAAAGTTCAAGTAGCTGCCATCTGGGCTGTGGAATTCCTTCCGGTAGATCTGGTTGAACTCATCATCAACAAAGCCGTCCTCTATGGCCTTGTGATAGAACTCCGTCCCTGGATAGGGCACCAACGACGAGGGCAGCAGGTTGTAGGGCGGCGGCAGTGTCCACAGCAGCCGCAGTCCCTTCATGACGTCCTCAGTAGACTCCCAGGGGTTGTCCAAGATCATGTGGTAGTCAGGAATCTGAATGTGTTCCTTGTACTTGGTGATGATCTGAACGGCCTTGAGCAGCTGCTCGTTGGTCATCCCTCTCTTGTACATCCGCATCGTCTCAGAAGATCCGGTCTGAATTCCAAGCTCTGTGAAGCAGAGCCCAGCGTCGATGAGCGCACTGTACTTTTCTTCATTGATCGTCGTGGGCGAGCACTGTGCTCGGAAGGGCAGGCCAACCTCTTGCTGCCAAACATCCGAGAACTTCTGGATCTCTGCATTTGAGGTCGAGAAGAACACATCATCCTGGAAATGGATGAGGCCGATCTCAGGAAAGCGCCGAGTGACCTCCTTGATCTCAGCCACCATGTGCTCCACAGACCGGCGTCGAAGGTACTTCTGTCCCTTGTAGAGGTCGTGATTGAACGCGACCCCACAGTAGCTGCACTTGTGGGGGCATCCACGGGTAATCATGGTCTTGTAGGTGTAGCGAAGATCGCCGTTTCGGTCGGCATACCGCGGCATCCGTCCAAGAAAGGTCTGCCAGTCCAATCGAATCAGGTTCTGATGATCATCAGAATAGCTCCAGTCATCCTCAAATGTGTAGTCCTGAAACGGCAACGTATCGAGATCCTGAACCAGTGGACGGTGTGGATTGCTGACCACGCGCCCATCGGGCTTCTTGAACCAGAAATTACGGATATCGTACGGTTCTTCTCCTGCATCGAGCGTGTCTGCCAGCTCCAGAATGGCGTCCTCACCCTCGCCAACAGCGACGATGTCGACAAAGTCGAGGGCCTGCTGAGGCATCGTCGATGGATGAAAACCACCCCACGCTATGGGCACATCGGGCATGGCCATCTGGATCGCACGGGTCGCCTGAACCGCGACATCAAACATACTGGACAGGAAGCTCACCCCTATCAGTCCAGCCCCGTCGCACAGCTGAACCAGATCATCCACCATGGATTGCTCCATCTGCATGATGTGTCCCTCACGCTCGTGGAGGTGACTGTAGGTGTCTGCTGGCAAGAAGATCTGCCTGACAGTGTGACCACTCGCCTTGAGCACAGCTGTAAGCGCACGGATGCACGGCGAGTAGTGGTCAGCCGGTGTGGGGTTGATCAGGACAATGTGCATGAGACTCCGCCACCGGAGTCTACCCACCATGAGCACCAATGCCAATGGTCGACCCCTCTGAGTACCCACGATACTGCAAAGTATCGCTACTGGAGAAGAACATGGTTGGAATCCTGATAGCAACCCACGGCAGCATTGGGCACGCCCTGCTGGAGACAGCAATCGACCTGGTTGGAGAATCCATCTCCTGTGTGTCAGCCGTCACCATCGATGACACAATGGATCGCGCCCAGGCATGGGACTCGCTGGTCGCTGGATACGATTCGGTCAATGGCGGTGATGGCGTACTGATCATGGTGGACATGTTCGGGAGCACCTCATCCACACTCGCGCTCAGCTTACTCGCCGAGCGAGAGGTCGAGGTGCTCACTGGTGTGAACCTCGCCATGGTGCTTCGGGCACTCATTCACAGAGACCAGAAGAAACTCGATGCACTCGCGGAAGACGTCTTACGCTATGGTCAACGCAACGTCACCAGCTCTTCTACGTGGCTCTCGGTGACACCCGCAAAAGGAAATGAATCAGAATGACCCAGTCGCGCGTCGCAATTTGTAACGAACTTGGACTACATCTTCGGGCAGCCGCCCGCCTTGTCGTCGTGGCAAACCGTCACGCAGCGCGTGTCAGCCTGTCTGCGAACGGAAAGACCGTAGATGGCAAAAGTCTACTTGGAATCACCTCTTTGCTCGCACGATTCGGGACAGTCATCACAATCGAGGCTGACGGCGAAGGCGAAAAAGAAGTCCTTGAGGCGCTCGTGACACTCGTTCAGTCCGGATTCGAGACCACAAGCTGACGAATCTCACCTTGCACCCTAGCTGCAGGGCGCGTAGAGGTAATGCTCCCTTATAAAGCCACACAGGCTTGAACCATGGTTTTTAGGAGCGCTGAACAATGCCCGCCAACTACCTCTTCACCTCTGAGTCCGTCTCTGAAGGTCACCCTGACAAGATGTCGGACCAGATCTCAGACGCCATCCTCGATGCCCACCTTGCGCAAGATCCGAATGCACGCGTTGCTTGCGAGACACTGACGAAGACTGGGCTTGTCGTCGTGGCTGGAGAGATCACCTCCACAGCCACCGTTGACTACCCGTCACTCATCCGCCGTGTCGTCAACGAGATCGGCTACGATCACTCTGACAAGGGCTTCGACGGTAACACCTGCGGAATTCAAGTTGCACTCGAGCAGCAGAGCCCGGACATCTCTCAAGGCGTCACCGAGGGTGAAGGCCTCCACGACGAGCAAGGTGCCGGCGATCAAGGCATGATGTTCGGCTACGCATGTGACGAGACTCCTGACCTCATGCCAATGAGCATCCAGTACTCACATGAGCTGCTCCGCAAGTACGCGGACCTTCGCAAGTCTGGCGCTATGGACTGGGCACGCCCAGATGCAAAGAGCCAGGTCACCGTTGAGTATGTCGACGGAGAGCCAACTCGCGTCCACACCGTGGTCATGTCGGCACAGCACTCAGATGCAGTCAGCCTGGCGGAGATTCGTCGCCAGCTTGAAGAAGACGTCATCAGGACTGTCATTCCTGCTGAGCTGATGGACGACAAGACCATCATCCACGTCAACCCCACTGGCCGGTTTGTAATCGGTGGACCCATGGGTGACTGTGGACTGACGGGTCGTAAGATCATCGTCGACACCTACGGCGGTCACGGCGCTCACGGCGGCGGAGCCTTCTCTGGTAAGGACCCATCCAAGGTCGACCGCTCAGCGGCGTACCTGGCTCGCTATGTAGCCAAGAACTTGGTGGCGGCAGGAGCTGCTAAGCGCGTCCTCTTGCAGCTCGCATACGCGATTGGTGTCGCTGACCCAGTCAGCGTCATGGTCGACTCGTACGGCACGGGTGTTGTCAGTGACGAGAAGCTCGCAGAGTGCGCACAAGCGCTGTTCCCAACCAAGCCAGCTGAGCTCATCAACCACCTCGAGCTGAAGAAGCCTATCTTCCAGGCAACCGCAGCCTACGGTCACTTTGGTCGTCCAGAGTTCACCTGGGAGAAGACCGACAGGGTCAGCGACGTAAAGGCCCACCTCGGCCTGTAAGTTACCGCTTATTTAGAGAGAGCCGGCACCTCAGGGGCCGGCTCTTTTTTTGTGTCTACGCAAGACCAAAGAGAACTGCGTACATCCAAGCCACTGGCATCGTAAAGAGCAGGCTGTCGATGCGATCAAACAGTCCGCCATGACCGGGCATAATTCCGCCGCTGTCTTTGATACCCCGAGCACGCTTGAACATTGACTCAACGAGGTCACCGACAACACAACTGACAGCCAATAGTGCGCCCAGCGCGGCGGCATGAGCGACGCCAAACAGGGGAGACATTGTGGCCCAGATGATCGAGATGACGATGGTGAGGGCTATACCGCCCCAGACGCCAGCCCATGTCTTCTTGGGACTGATCCTCTCGATGAGCTTGGTCCGACCGAAGAATCGACCGGCAAAATAGGCGCCGGTATCTGTAGCCCACGTGGCAATCAGGACGTACAGCAGCCACTGAAGGCCACCAGGCTCAAAACCCCGAACAAGACCGATGAAGGCTGTTGCTGCAGCAATGTAGGGCACAGACACAGCCGTGACTGCACCAGACAGCGCACCCTCTTCAGGATCTTCATGAGCAAACATCGCCCAAGTGAGCAAGACGGCGACACCCAAGACCATTGCAGCGCCAATCAACTGAGGGTCACTCCCCCAGGACAGAAGCGAGTAGATGGTACCGCCGACCAGACTCATGACCACAAATGCAGACCGAGGCTTCTCAGGACTGGCAACGGGACCGAACTCATGAAGCACAATCAGTAAGACAAGCCCAACCAGTAACTTGGCCCCATTCACGCCTCCGAGAAAGAGCACAGGAAGGACAATGGCGAGGGCAACCACACCAGAGATGATTCGTTGCAACATGGCTAATCCTTGTCGATTTGAGCGTCTGTCTTACCGTAGCGGCGACGACGCTGGCCGAAGGCATCAAAGGCCTCCTGCAGCGCTATTTCTCTGAAGTCAGGCCAATATGTATCTGTGACATATATTTCTGTGTAGGCCAGCTGCCAGAGTAAAAAGTTAGAGAGCCTGAGCTCTCCCGAGGTGCGGATGAGTAAATCTGGGTCGGGCAGCCCTGCTGTGTAGAGACGATCCGAGATCACATCCTCGGTGATCGCATCGGGATCGATAGCACCCGCAACTGCGTCCCGAGCAACCTGCCGAACAGCACTCACCATCTCCGCCCGAGACCCATATGAGAGCGCGAGATTGAGGACCATTCCATCATTCCCAGCGCTGTCATTACACAGCACATCGAGTGGTTTTCGAACAAACAGTGGCAACCGAGACATCTGACCAATGACACGGACCCGAATGCCCTGCTCCATCAGCTCTGTGCGCTCCTGAAGAACGTAGCGCTTCAGCAGAGCCATCAAGGCAGAGATCTCCTCTGGGGGCCGCTTCCAGTTCTCTGTAGAGAAGCTGTACAGCGTCAGCACCTCGACACCCTGTCGACGGCACTCACGCACGACCGAACGGACGCTCTCCGCACCCGCTTCATGGCCCTTAGCTCGGGGGACTCCCCTCGCCTTGGCCCAGCGACCGTTGCCATCCATGATGACAGCAACGTGCCGTGGCAGTCCAGACGCCATTAAACGTCGAGAACCTCTTTCTCCTTGGCAGCAGCAATGTCGGCAAGAAGAGCCATGTTCGCGTCTGTGGCCTTCTGGACCAGCTCGAGCATGCGCTTGAGATCATCTTCAGTGATCTCTTTCTCGTCCTCAAGAGTCTTGAATATATCGTTGTATTCCTTCCGGACTGCACGTCCTCGAATACGGGCCTCCTCACAGAAGGCTCCACACTTCTTCACCAGTTCCTGGCGGCGATCACCGGTAAGGGCAGGCACCGGAACCCGGATGATCTGTCCATCGTTTCCTGGGTTGAGTCCGAGGTTCGCGTTGGCAATCGCCTTCTCGATATCCGTCAGCGTCGACTTGTCCCATGCGTTGACCACAAGACTCCGAGCATCAGGTGCCGTAATACTGGCGAGCTGATTCATGGGCATCGAGGATCCATACGCTGCAACAGGAACATTTATGTTCTCAAGCAACTGAGGTGTCGCCCTACCCGTGCGTATGGTTGTGAGTTCTTTCTTGAGATGATCCGTGACTTTCTCGAAGTCTTCGGTCATCGCCTCAATGTATTCATCCGTCATGTCAGCAATCCTCCGCTGCAGTGTGCGAAGATCCATAGCCGCTCACGCGGATCCGCTCAATTCGTCGCAGTATAGACGCGGGTGCCGATCTCTTCGCCTTCGAGCACTCGCTTGATATTCCCCTCTTCTTTCAAGTTGAAGACAACGATGGGGATGTCGTTATCCATACACAGGCTGACCGCAGTGCTGTCCATCACCTTGAGGCCTCGCTGGAGGACCTCCATATAGGAGACGGAGTCAAAGCGAACAGCATCCGTGTGCTTCTCTGGGTCGCGATCGTAGACACCATCAACTTTTGTCGCCTTTAAGATGACATCGGCCTGAATCTCAGCCGCGCGGAGCGCAGCAGCGGTGTCTGTAGTGAAGTACGGATTCCCCGTACCTCCGGCAAAAATCACCACGCGTCCCTTCTCGAGGTGACGAATGGCGCGACGCCGAATGTAGGGCTCGCAAATCTCATCAACCGAGATGGCACTCATCACTCGCGTGTGAACGCCACGGCTCTCGAGCGCATCCTGGAGCGCCAAGCCATTGATGACTGTCGCCAGCATGCCCATATAGTCCGCATGTGCGCGGTCCATGCCTCGTGAGGCGCCAGCCAGACCCCGAAAGATATTGCCGCCCCCGATCACGAGTGCAATCTGAACGCCAGTATCTCGGATGTCTCTAATCTCGTCAGCAAACCGACCAATCACATCAGGCTGGATACCCATGGACTGCTCCCCGACGAGCATTTCGCCAGAGAGCTTGAGCATGACCCGGTTGTAGGGTTGATTTGCCACCAAGTATCCTTACGCGCCGGCTTGAGCGGCAGCGACTTCTGCAGCGAAGTCATCAGAGCGCTTCTCGAGGCCCTCGCCCAGCACGTAGCGGCTGAAGCGACGAACCTTGATGTTCTCTCCGATTGTAGCGACAGTGTCTTGAACCACCTGCTCGATGGTCTTCTCGTCGTCCTTCACGAACTTCTGCTCGAGTAGGCAGACATCTTGGAACCACTTGTTCATGCGGCCCTCGACAATCTTCTCTGCAATCTGCTGAGGCTTGCCTTCCTCGATGGTGCGAGCAAGTTGAACTGCGCGCTCCTTTGAGACGGCATCTTCAGGCACTTCGTCACGACTCACGTAGTCAGGTGACGCGGCAGCAATGTGCATCGCGAGGTCGCGAACAAAGCCTTGGAAGCCCTCGTTGAGTGCGACAAAGTCGGTCTCGCAGTTGACCTCAAGCAACACGCCAATCTTGCCATTGGCGTGAATGTACGACGAGACGAGTCCCTCTGAGGCGATGCGACTCGACTTCTTAGCAGCAGAGGCGATGCCCTTAGCGCGAAGCCAGTCAAGAGCTGCGTCGAGGTCACCACTGTTCTCGGTGAGTGCCTTCTTGCAATCGAGAATGCCAGCGCCAGAGCGCTCGCGGAGATTCTTAATTTCAGCCATGGATGCCATGTGATTGTTCTCCTCGCCATCGAAGGCGAATTGTAGATTTACTCTTCGCCGCCAGCATCTTCAGCTGCAGCCTCGACTGGAGCCTCCTCAGCGGCGACCTCTGCGGCCTCTTCCTCGGCGTTGCCACGACGGTAGATTTCGACGTTGTCGAGATCAGCAGCACCACCCGCTGCACCATCATCGACGAACTGTCCGCGTCCTGCGGCTTGGCCCTCCATGGATGCATCGGCGACAGCCTGAGTGAACAGATGAATGCTCTTCAGAGCGTCATCGTTACCTGGAATGACGTGATCAACGTTGTCGGGGTCGCAGTTGGTATCGCAGAGCGCGACAACTGGAATACCGAGCTTGTTGGCCTCGCGTACAGCAATGTGCTCACGCTTCGGATCGATAACGAACATGGCGCCAGGCAGGCCCTTCATGTCCTTGATACCGCCGAGTGACCGCTCCATCTTGGTGATCTTGCGGGTGAGGTCGAGTGCTTCCTTCTTGGTGAGCGACTCAAAGCGACCATCATCACGGGCCTTCTCAAGCTTGATGAGGCTATCGATAGACTTCTGCACGGTCTTGAAGTTTGTGAGCGTTCCACCCAGCCAGCGGTTGTTCACGTAGTACATACCCGAGCGGCCGGCCTGCTCAGCGACAATCTCACGCGCTGCACGCTTGGTGCCGACGAAGAGGACGGTCTGACCGCGAGCGGCAGTGGCTTGAATAAAGCGCAGCGCGTCGTTCAGCTGGACCGCAGTCTTCTGAAGATCGATGATGTGAACACCGTTCTTCTCGCCGTAGATGTACGGGCGCATGCGTGGATGCCACAGCCGGGTTTGGTGACCAAAGTGTACGCCTGCTTCGAGCAGGTCACGTAGAGAAACACTGGACATGATTGCCTCCAGTTGCCCGAACGTCTTATCGTCGGGTCTTTTCGGGTTGAACGACCACCGGTATTCGTCACCCACCCGATCGAGTCGGGCACCACCGGTGACGTACTATATTTCCGGTGTGAGAGTCCTCACGAGAATTCGTGAAGCGCCCCGCGATTAATCAGTTGTGGCTAAACGTGCAACGATTCTCGGGCTGGAAGTGCCCAGACAAGCTGTCCTCGAGCACCAAACCCCCAAAATCACGCCGAAGGGGCCGCCGCAGCAGAACCACAGCACTTCTTCAGCTTGCGGCCAGAGCCACACGGGCATGGGTCGTTGCGTCCGAGGCCGAGCTCCTGTGCCGCTGCAAGAGCCTCTGCTCCAGGCTGAGGCCGCTTGGGCTCAGGCTTGGGCGCAGGCTGCGCAGGGGCCTGGGCCGCTGGCGCAGGAGCATTGACGCTTCCTGAGCTCACCATTTTCTTCGCTGCTGTCTTGGAGATCTCGGGGACCTCCTCATCCTCTGCCAGCTCCATACGGAGTAGCTGAGCCACCACAGCTTCATCTCTGAGAGAGGTCATCAACATGTACATATTGGTTCCCTCCTTCTTGTACTCAAGCAGCGGGTTTCGCTGTCCATACCCACGAAGACCGATGCCCTCGCGGAGCCTGTCCATCGCCAGCAGGTGGTCCTTCCAGAACTGATCCGTGTGCTGCAGCAGCAACATACGCTCGATCTGGCGGGTCGCATCCTCGCCGAGTTCTTCTTCTTGCTTCGCGTATGCGGCGGTGGCCACTTCCTGAAGCATCCCGCGGATTTCTTGCGCCGCCATGTCCCTGAAGTCATGGTCCTGCAGGTCCTCAAAGCCGACATTGAACATGGCTCCAACCCGCTCACGCAGCTTGTCTATGTTCCACATCTCTGGGTGCATCGCTGCTGAGACACACTCAGCCATGACGTCATCAACCAGGCCATCGACTGCGGTAACAATCATGTCGCGCACATCATCGCCATCGAGCGCACGCTTACGCATCGCGTAGACAGCTTTACGCTGGAGATTCATGATGTCGTCGTACTCGAGGAGGTTCTTTCGAATGTTGAAGTTGTGCCCCTCAACCTTCTTCTGAGCGTTCTCAATCGAGCGGGTAATCCAGCGATGCTCGATGGGTTCATCGTCCTCAAGTCCCATACGCTCCATCCAGCCAACAATCTTGTCGGAACCAAAGATGCGGAGCAGGTCATCCTCAAGAGAGAGGAAGAATCGAGAGGACCCAGGATCACCCTGACGACCGGCACGACCGCGGAGCTGGTTGTCGACTCGACGAGACTCGTGACGCTCTGTACCAATGATACGGAGCCCACCCAGACCGAGGACTTGCTCCTTCTCTGCAGATGTCTTCTCCAACGTATCTGCAAGGGCAGTCTCGAACGCAGCCATGTCATCTTCTGGCGTGGCGATGCGTCGTGCCAGAAACTCCGGATCTCCACCGAGCTTAATATCCGTTCCACGACCCGCCATATTGGTCGAGATGGTGACCCCCTTGAGCCTCCCAGCTTCAGCGACAATATCGGCCTCGCGCGAGTGATTGCGAGCATTCAGCACTTCATGCTCGATACCGCGATGTCGAAGCAGTCTGCTGACAATCTCTGACTTCTCGACGCTGACAGTACCCACAAGCACAGGCTGACCACGCTCATTGCACTCTGCAATGTCATCGAGAACAGCCATGTACTTCTCAGACTGTGTCTTGAAGACGATGTCATCGACATCATCACGGACGATGGGCTCATTGGTGGGAACCACTGTCACGTTGAGATTGTAGATCTGCTGGAACTCTTCTTCCTCTGTCACCGCGGTACCGGTCATGCCAGCAAGCTTGGTGTACATGCGGAAGTAGTTCTGGAATGTAATTGAAGCATAGGTCTGGCTCTCGGCCTCGACCTCAAGCTTCTCCTTGGCCTCTACTGCCTGGTGCAGCCCATCAGACCAGCGACGGCCAGACATCAGACGTCCGGTGTGCTCATCGACGATGACGACCTTGTTGCCCTGGACAACATAGTCACGGTCACGCTTAAAGATTGTGTGCGCCCGAAGCGACTGGTTGATGTGGTGGAGGACTTCCATGTTCTGAGCATCGTAGATGTTGGTGATGCCCAGACGTTCCTCGACCCGGTCAACACCAGAGTCGGTCAGGTTCACTGCCCGAGACTTCTCGTCGACTGTGTAGTCGATGTCGGCCTGGAGGAGAGGGATGACGCCATCAATGATGTAGTAGCGCTCAACATCTGTGTTCGCCGGACCCGAGATGATGAGTGGGGTCCGTGCCTCATCGACAAGAATAGAGTCAACTTCATCTACGATCGCGAAGTTGTGACCCCGCTGTACAAAGTCCTCGACGCGGAACTTCATGTTGTCGCGCAGATAGTCAAAACCAAATTCGTTGTTGGTCCCGTAGGTGACATCAGCAGCGTAGGCCGCCTGCTTTACATCAGCGCCGCGCTCCTCGGACAAGATCTTCCCGACTGAGAGGCCGAGGAAATTGTAGATCTTACCCATCCAGTCCGCATCACGGGAGGCCAGGTAGTCATTGACCGTGACAACGTGACAGCCCTTTCCACTCAGTGCGTTGAGGTAGATCGGGAGCGTCGCCACCAAGGTCTTCCCCTCACCTGTCTTCATCTCCGCAACGTTACCGTTGTTGAGGACCATTCCACCCATGAGCTGGACGTCGAAGTGACGCATATTCAGCACACGCCGGCCCACCTCGCGGACGACCGCAAAGGTCTCTGGAATCAGATCATCCAGAGGCTCGCCGTTCTCTACCCGCTGACGAAATTCAGCCGTGTATCCGGCTAGCTTCTCATCAGAGATGCCCGTCATCATTGGCTCGAGCCCGTTGATGCGATCAACCATTGGACGGTAAGACTTCAGCTCTCGCTCGGAGCGAGAACCCATAAATTTGGCAACTATATTATCGATGGCATTCATTTTTTCTTTCTCGTGCTTCCATTCAGGGAACGGAGCGACTGTTAGCCTGCTCAGACGGCTTGCGCCTGGGTAGATACGCCATGGGGTTGACCTTCTGGTCATCAACCACGACTTCAAAGTGGAGATGTGGCCCGGTTGACTGGCCTGTTGTGCCGACAGTCGAGATGACCTGTCCCTTCTGCACAACCTGGCCCGCCTTGACGAACATCTGTGAATTATGGGCGTAGCGTGACTTCACACCGTAGCCGTGATCAATCTCGACGAGCTTGCCGTAGCCCCCAGAGTATTCCGCGCGATCGACGACTCCCGATGAAGCTGCGCGGATCTTGGTCCCGCGTGGCGCCGAGATGTCGATTCCTGAGTGGAACTTCCATACCCGACCAAACGGAGAGCGGCGGTAACCGAAGCCGGAAGTGAAGTGACCCTCAGTCGGCCACATGGAGGGATAGGCAGAGCGACGCGCGCGCGCATCTTCAGCGCTCTCAACCATCAAGCCAACCTCGGGCTCCACCTCACGCGCGAGGGCCAGCAGATGCTCTGCTCGCGAGTGAACATCATGAGACCAGGCATCCACTGGATTCAAGAATGCCGGGGCAAGCTCCATTCCCTCGAGAGCGTGCATAGGCTCCCCAAACTCACCGGTAACCGGATCAACATCCAGGTCCGTGATGCCATCGTCTTGCGCGAGTAAATCTGGATCAGCCTCGTCAGCACCCACTGGGCCGTACCCTGAAAAGCCCTCCCGCTGGAGCTCTTGGAGCTGCTGGTCGTACATACGCAAACGGCGAAGTTGGTCTTCAACCTCTCCGAGTGTCCGCTCAATGTCCTGCAAGCGGCTCTTCAGCGTGAGATTTTCCTCAAGCAGCGTGTCGAAAGCTGCCGTCCTCGGAAGACTCGTCCCCATCATTCCCAAGGCGGCCACCGCCAAGCTGACACCAATCACGCCGCCAACAATGAGTCGCCGAACCTGACGCATTGTCAGGGTGAACTGTCGAACAGTTCCGCGTCCGCCTTGCGGCACCCACATCAGGGTGTAGCGCCGCTCCGAAACGTCGGTACGCTTTGGGGCCATTCAGCCAGCCTCGTCCACACGCACCACGACGACAGTGATGTTGTCGTCACCGCCACGCTCACAGGCAGTCTCAATCATTCGCCGCGAGGAGTCTTGAGGTCCATGGTCCAGCACACATTGACCGATCTCTTCAGTCTCCATGAAGTTGGACAAGCCATCTGAGCAGAGCACAAAGAGGTCGCCTCGACGTATCGCTCGCACACTGAGATCAATCTCGACATCTTCCATAAACCCAAGCGAACGCGTGATGATGTTCTTGAGTTTATGCGTCTTGGCTTCTTCTTCGGTGATGAGACCGGCACGCACACGCTCGTTGACCAGGGAGTGATCTTCAGTGAGCTGCTCGATCTTACCGTCTCGAACCAGGTAGCCGCGAGAGTCGCCGACGTGAGCCATGAATGCGTTGCCGTTGTCCACAATAAGCCCAAGACAGGTCGTCCCCATGCCCTGATATTCTTTGTCTTCCTGAGCCCGCTGAAAGATTCGCTTGCCCGCGAGTCGAATGGCGTAGCGGAGCTTCTCTCGGACGATCTCCACCGGATTGGCTCCATCGTCTACAGTGAAGTCCTCTGCGTCAGGCTGGATCTCAATGGAAGTCAGGACCTCCTCGACCGTGTTGACCGCGATGGCCGATGCAAACTCACCACCCGCGTGTCCACCCATCCCATCACAGACCACAAACAGATTCAGCTCATCATTGATGAGATAATTATCTTCGTTGTTTGTTCGCTTGACGCCAACGTCAGTCATTCCGCAGGAAGTGATGCGCATTGGTTGTTTCCATGGTTCACTGTGGGCACCGCCACACGACTGTGGCTGCGCGCGTACGCGAGGGCTGCCACGTTTACCCGCTTGGGTGCTCGATGTCCAGCGAACACTACTGGTTTCAGCCAGTTGCACCCGCCTCAAAGCACCGTGCAAGGGCGACGATTTCTTCGAGACTCAGGGTAGCCGGACGCCGTGTCCCATCGAGTTCAGTCGCGGCCAGTGCAGCGTCTGCCGCCGACCGACCATAGGCGGCCGAGAGGTTGTTTCTCGAGGTCTTTCTCGGCTGCACAAAGAGTGCACGAACCAGCGTGTCAAAGACATCCTCAGCAACACCGCCCAGCTGAGGCTCGTCATGCAGCCGCATGTCCACCACAGCAGAGTGAACCTTGGGCGGAGGATGAAAGGCACCCGGAGGAACTCGGATACAGATCCTCGCGGTCGCACGCGCCTGTGTGAACACGGAGAGAGAACCACGCTTTCTGTCTCCAGCAGGGGCAACAAGGCGCTCTGCCACTTCCCTCTGAACCATGACGACGAGACGGGAGAAGGTCTTGGGCTCGTCCAGCATCCGCGTGATCATGCGCGTACCGGCGTTGTACGGCAAGTTCGACACACAAGCCCAGCCGTCTCCATCGAGAACAGCCGAGAAGTCGACACGCGCACCATCCGCCTCGATGAGTCGCACCTCGGGCAGCCGGTCACGAACAAAGCCAGCCATGTCCCGATCCAGCTCAATAGCAGTGACGTCAGCGCCCTCAGCCAAGAGCGCCTCAGTCAGAACACCGAGGCCCGGTCCAATCTCCAGCACACGGCTCTCAGCGCCCACTCCAGACGCCGCTACGATCTGACGGACGATGCTCGAGGAGGTCAGAAAGTGCTGACCAAAGCGTTTCTTAGCGCGCTGCTCTAGGCGCTTCAGGAGCTCAGCGGGGTGACTCATACAACTCCCGGAGTCCACTGGGCGCGTGCAGCCCGATCGAGACCGTGTCGTTCACCCAGCAACAGCCGACTGCGGCCAGCATGGGCGATCATCGCTGCATTATCTGTACACCGATGGCGAGGCGGTAGAGAGACATCCAGGTTGAGTGCCTGCAGTGCCAATCGGAGCTGACTGTTGGCCGCCACACCACCGGCCATGGTGACCCGACCGACGCCCGTCTGATCGGCAGCGCGCAGTATTCTATCCGTGAGCACATCCACCACAGCCTGCTGAAACGATGCGCAGAGGTCGGCGGGAGCAACCGGATTCTCCGTCTGGAGGTGGGCCCTTACAGCCGTCTTGAGACCAGAGAAGCTCATGTCCAGCGGACGTGTACCCACATGACCCGACGGCGTCTTGGGTGCGCGCACCTTTGGACGCGGTCGCGGCAGTTTTACAGCTTTGGGGTTGCCTGTGGCAGCCAATCGATCGACCTCGGGACCACCGGGATAGCCGAGCGAAAGCATTCGGGCGACCTTATCAAAAGCCTCCCCTGCGGCGTCGTCGACCGTCTCACCGAGCACTTCATACTCACCAACAGCACGGGCAAGGTACAGGCTGGTGTGACCACCCGAGACCACGAGAGACAAGAAAGGAAACTCTGGACCGTCGGGTTCGAGTGTCGCCGAGAGCAGATGTCCCTCGAGATGATTGACCCCGATGAATGGCACACCCCATCCGGCGGCCAATGACTTTCCAAAACAAAGCCCAACAAGCACCGCGCCAATCAGTCCTGGTCCAGCAGTTGCCGCAATCGCATCGGGCTTATCGATACCCGCCTCAGACAAGGCAGCATTTACAGTCGATACAATCTTGTCTGCGTGCGCCCGGCCGGCAAGCTCGGGCACGACACCGCCATACTCACTGTGAATCTGCTGCGTGTGAACAATATCCGAGAGCACACCCTCTGGCCCAACGACGCTGGCTGCTGTTTCATCACAACTGGTCTCAATTCCCAAAACAATCATGGGCGCACCCTCACCCAGTCTGACACGATCTGCAATGTTCAGTGCTCTACTTTGCTGAGGTAAGTTGCATATTCAAACCGACCCTCATCCTTGACTCCGTCGTGACACTCCGTGCACGTCTGTACCGTGGGTGACCTCTGTATATTGGCCACATTCGGGCGCCGTATATGTGCTGCCCCAGGGCCATGGCAGGACTCACAGCCCACATTCTCGAGACCACTGACCTGTGAGGGATGTTTCGGTCCATCGTCATGGTGAGCACCGGTCACATGACAGGACCAGCAATCCAGATCACCGGATCTACCAACATCCACAAGCGTCGCCCACGCCTTGGAGTGTGGCGTCGTGCTCCACTGCGCATGCTGCTCAGCGTGGCAGCCCAGACATGCCTTGTCACCCACAAAGACACTGCGCTTGGTCTCCGGTGGGGGCACTACATTGGCTGCGGCATCAATCTTCGGCTTGGCTGCCGTCACCAAGGTGTGAACTCCTTGGTGATCTGAGATGTCTTCATTGAGTGGCTTCAGCCGGTTCTCAATCGTGTGGTGCGGCGCAGTCTCTGCAGACTTTGAAGCTTCAAGGTCAGCTTCTAAACTGCTGAGCTCGCCCTGGAGTCGGCGAAGCCTCTTCTCTGTTCGCTCTCGCTGCTTCTCATCCCGTGCCGTAGCCACACGATCTTCAGTACGCTGTATTCGCGAGCGCGCTTCAGAGATCTTGGTCTCGAGCTGGGTGGATTGCCCGGTCACGACAAAGCCTGACGCCCCCGGGACCAGCGAGATCTGTGCAATTCCGAGCTTCTTTCCTCGGGTTCCAGTCGACAGCTGAACTGTGCCACCAGGCAAAACCCGAGGCGGCTTGAGTGCCTTTCGACCATGCCCATTCACCACCAAGTCGATCTCTGGAAGCGCACTTGCGACCCCATCATCAAGCTTGGGGCCTTGGTGCGACAGCAACACAAGGAGATCGACTTCACCGAGAGCAGAGATGGCCTTCTTCAGAGCTGGAACAGCAGACTGAACCGCACAATCCGCCCCATTATCGGGACCCACTGCAGCAATAAAGCCGAGCTTGACCCCACCCCGCTGGACAACCCTTCCAGTCGGTAGAGTCAGGCCGTCACACTTCAGGTTTGATGCAATGTAGGGCAGTTCATGCTGCTGTATCTGCTCACTGAGCCACCCTACTCCGAGCGCAAGATCAGCCTCGCCAATGCCCATCGCATCAATACCGCTGTGAGCATACGCCTCGAGCTGCAGCGCGGCCTTCACCCGTTGCTGAGCAAGCCTAGACGAGGAGAGCTTGGATGACTTCCAGAGCAGATCACCAGCATCAACAACAAAGGTCGGCCCCTTGAGTCGCGTGGCCTCTAAGACTGTTGCTCTTCTGGACAGACCGCCCAGGGGGTTCTTCGGTCAGCCACAAGGCTCTATTTCACCATGCACATCAGCTGTGTACACAAGCTGGAATTGACCAGCGGGCGCAGGAGTGATGGCGACAGGATCAGGCTGCGAACATGCCGCGAGAAGCCACAGAAAGACAGTCACGGAGACGCGTCCTCGGGCACCGAGTCTATGCGCTCGCGCCGGGCAGCCTTTTCGGCATCCCGCTGAGCCTTCCGTCCCGCCTCTCTGACCAGATCTCGCACGACCTCAACCAGGCCCATGTGGACCAAATAGACTGCTGAGCTTCCCTCTACAGCAGTGTAGTAGCGATCTTGCTTATGACCCTCGGGGTCAACCAATGGCGATCCCTTTCCACCGATCAACACCACCCGAGTGCCCTCATCCCGATCTCGTAGGGTCACCCTCGCGAGTGGAGCATCGAGTCCGTACATCCCGAGATCGGCGGCATCTTCGTCGATGAACTCATCGACCTCAAGCTCAGCAAATCGACGCGCTACCCGCTTGGGCGTACTGCCAGACACCGGAACTCCGTCGCTCCAGACCCATTGTTCCGCAGCATAGCGAACCGCACCAAGTCCACTGAGGTCGTCTGGGTCCTTGCTGACGAGTGTCGCATCAATCGCAACCACATCCTCAGCAGCCATCTTCACCACCCGACGATTTCGCATCGTCGCTGGGTCCTTGGCAAATTCCTCCAGCATGCTGCTGCGGGCGACAAAGACTGTGTCCTCCCCGTCAAGCAGCACATAGGCGAGCGCGTCAAAGCGATTGAGCTTCGGAGCCTCAGCACCAATCCGTATTCGCATCGGATCACGAGAACCAAACCGCACAGACATATCAACACGCGGCTCATCCAAACCCAGATCAGCCAGACTGGCCTCACCTCGCGACTGAAATCGCACGGCCTTGAGGGCGCTGATGCGGCCAAGCAGTCGACGTGCATGATCATCATCTGCCGACATCTCAATCGGTGAACTCATCTGCCACTGACGCTCAGACACTCGCTCCATCGCCAGTGTGTAGTCAGCCTGTGGAAGCTTTAAGATGGCCTCAAAGCCAACCACATCCTTCGAATCAAAGGTTGCGAAGCGACGCTCTCGAAACTCATCGAGGGTCAGGCTGTAGTAGTCCACTGCCGCCTTCTGGACGGTGAAGACCGAGCCCTGACCTTCGGGCTGTATGTAGTAGCTCACACTTGTTGGGTTGGGGTCGCCCACCTTGAATGCGATGTCACGCCCACCTCGAAGGCTCAAGCGTACTGATATGGCATTGTCACCCAAACCAAAGAGCTCGAGATTCTCAGGAGACTCAACAACCACAGCCCTCGCTGTCAGATCGTGGATCTGATGCTTCACGCGGTTGACCATCGAGCGACCCGCCTGGTGCCCAGTGGCTTCGATGATCCACTCGCCGTCTTTCTCGACAAGCACCACACTGCCACCATCAGGACGATCAACTTCTACACGGACGAGCTCGTGCTTCTCAAAGCTAAAGATGGTCGCGCCTTCTTGGGCTGCTGGGGCAAAGAATGTCGGTCGAAGCCACCAAACAACGGCCGCCACAACAAGCAACAGCGCCATCGATAGTGCCGAGCCACGAAAAGCCTTCATCTCTCCCTCCGACCCCAACGAACACACAAGCCCAAGAGACCAACAAAGCAGGGCAGCATCGCCAAGCTCACCCACCGGATGGTGCCGAGCTGCTGACTGGAGATCGCCAAACGGCGCGCCTTGTGTTTTCGGGCACCAACCGAGGACACCCTCGAGTCCGAGCCAGCCAGCCAGTGGACAACCTCGAGACTCAAGGTTGAATTTCCAGGGCCATCCGAGAACAGGCCATTGCTCAAGAAGTCACTGTCGCCAACGATGAAAACACGGGCTGGCGGCTTACCGGACCGAACCAGTTCAGAACCAGGCCTCGCCTCGGCGGCAACCGCCAGGCTGACGGGGCCAGCGCCATCAATACCTTCATCGTAGACCGGCGCACCATTGCGAAGCTCGCCTCCGCGCTCAATCCAGCCGTCCCTGCTCGTGGACAGCACCTGCTGGACCCTCACGCCTGAAGGAAGCGCCTTTGCGACAACCAGAGGAGCGATGTGTGCCAGAACAGGTGTCAGGCTCGCCTCTTTTAGCGAGGTGGTCACAGCATGACTGTGGAGTGCTGGAATGGGTCTGTCCCAGAAAGGAAAGACTACTCTACGGTCGGATGCCACACCGCTGGGGACGCCAACCCCAACACGCTCAATGAGTGTGGGCACTGCGCCACCTGGATCGACAGCAACATAGAGACCACCGCCTCGGCTCAAGAAGGTCACGAGGGCATCATTCTCATGCGGCGTGAGTGATGCTACCGGCCCAGCAATCATGACCACGGCCGCGTCGTCAGGGACTGCAGGCACACCACCATCTCGATCCGTCGCGAGCAGGTTCAGCGTCTCCACATCGTAGCGCTCTATGTCGAGCGCATCGACCAGATCAGAAAGCCCCCCTGGTCCTCGCTCTGAGATGGCCCGCTCGCCATGACCCTCGAGTACATAGACGACCCGTCGCCGGGGTGTATGAAGCTGAGAGAAGGCCCGGGCCAGCGCAGCCTCACCAAGAAACTGAGTGCGTCGCTTATCACGGGCGCCGATACTCCTGAACAAGTCTCGAGCACGCACATCAACCCGGTCAGTCCCGCGCTGAATCACAACATGACTGTACTCGGTGACACCGAGTCGCTCTGCCGTGAGGCGCTCCTTGTCGAAGTCGATGAGCCGCCAGTCAAGGACCTGGCTCTGTCCGCCAAGCTCGGTCAACAGGTCCTTCAGGGTCCGGTCTTTAAAGCCGGCATCAGCCTTTCCACGCTGAGCTGTGAACGCTGTGATCTGCACAGGCTGCTCATCTGCATCCAGCAGGCCAAGCTTAGCGAGCATGTCCGGACTGAGCGTGTTTCTACCCTCTTCGGTGAAGTCCCACTGTGTTCGGGTCTGCATCGAGGCCACATAGAGCAGGACCATGATGGCCATCCCCACCAGGGTGACCACGGTAGCATTCGAGCCATAGGCCAGACGTCTTCGCCACTGCTGGTTCATCGCCACCGCCTAGACTCAATCGAACGCCAAGTCAGAAACAAAAAGCCCACAGTCAGCAAGACAAACCAGGCGATATCCGATGTGTCGACCACACCTCGAGAGAGTGCCCCCACATGAGTCTGCAGCGCCAGCTCTCGAAGTACAGCCCGCGCACCGCTCGACTCCACCATCTCAGAGGCTGTCCCAGCAACCCAGAAGGGCAACAAGATCAGCACACCCAGGAGGCCGCCAGCGACCGGCTCTTCAGTCAAGCTCGATGTAAACACACCTGCCGCCACAAAGGTCATACAGCACAGAGCGAGGCCCAAGTAGCTCGTGCCAATGACGCCCCAGTCTGGGTCACCGTAGTAGGCAAGAATTCCCGGAAACAAGAGTGTACCGATGAGCAGCAAGAAGCAGAGCGCCACAGTCGACGCCCACTTGCCGACAATGAGACTCCACAACGGAACCGGAGCCGTCATCATCAGCTCGAGGGTCCCAGAGCGCGCCTCATCAGCGAAGTGCCTCATGGTCAACATGGGCAGCAGAAACATCAAGGCAACACTGAGGTTGGCCATCATCACCCGGAGACTGGCCTCACCATTTGTCGAAATTCCGAGGTAGAAAAAGAGCCCAGCCAGGAACAGAAATGCCGCCAAAAACACCCACGCCAGCGGACTGACAAAGGTTGTCCGAAGCTCTTTCCGAAAGATGGCCCACGCAACCGTCATCGCTCTGCACCCACAAGCTGAAGGAACGCCTCCTCTAAGGACGGCGCATGACGCTCCATTTCCTGAACGGCCCATGAATGCTCTCGCGCAAGATGGGCAATCTCTGCGCGGGGATCAACCTCCGCATGCACGACAATCTGTGCCACACCATCCACAGCTCCGAGATCATCGACCTTCTTGACTGAGTTGAGGGCACCCACAGTGGTGGCGACAGGAACATCGGCGCGCAATTGAACCCGATAACGGACGCCCTCTCCCACCCTGTTCTTAAGACCATCGAGCGTATCGTCTGCGAGCACTCGCCCGCCGTCGATGACTATTGCCCGCTCACACAAAGCTTCGACCTCCGAGAGAATGTGCGTCGATAAGATCACAGTCCTGTCGGCCGCCAAGCTCTGAATAAAGGATCGAATGCCGACCAGCTGCTTAGGGTCCAGGCCACTTGTCGGCTCATCGAGAATCAGCACGCTCGGGTTGTGGATGATGGCCTGAGCCAAACCCACCCGCTGTCGATAGCCCTTGGAGAGCGCGCCCAGCATGCGTCCCTCAAAACCATTGAGCCCCACAGCCTCCATCACCTCACCGATACGACGCGTCCGCTCTCGCCGCTCGACGGCACGAATCTCCGCGATGAAGCGCAGATACTGACCCACAGTGAGGTCTGTGTACAGCGGGGGCGACTCAGGGAGGTACCCAATGCTGTGCCGGACAGCCATCGGTGACTCAAAGACATCGTGACCAGCAACCTGGGCTGCACCGGAGCTGGCAGGCATGAAGCCCGTCAGCATCCGCATTGTGGTTGTCTTACCCGCGCCATTGGGACCAATGAACCCGACCACCTGCCCGGTACCGATCTCAAACGAGACATCCTCGACCGCTGTAAAGCCGCCAAAGCGTTTGGTGAGGTTTTGGGCGACAATCATGGGAAATCAGCCTGGTTGAGCAGCATCGATGCGCCCGAAGTGTAATGAGGCACCCACAAAGGGTAAAGAGCCCCGTGACGTTCACTTCATTAATGACCATAATCTGCATCGCCCTCGCCATCCCCCCAGGAATGGCACAGGCGCCAGGTATACAACGGGTAGACCGCGCGATGGCGATGGTCGGCTCCGCCGTGGTGACCGAGTCGGATCTGCGGCTACATCTGGCGATCGGAGCGATAGATGTCTCAACGGTTCCTGCACTCCAGAGCAACCCCGAGACGGTCCTCTCAGATGCAATCGATGCTGCATTGATTCGCCTGATCGCGGGGCGTGTGGCCATCTACCAGCCCAACCCAGCGCAGCTCCGAACACGACTCGGCGTCTACCGCGAGCAGTGGACAGACGTCGACCTTTGGGATGCACACCTGAAGCGATTTGGCCTGAGCGATACCCGCCTGAGCCACACGATTCAGCGCAGGATGATCATCGAGCGGGTGATCTCTCGCGCCCTCGGCTCACCCAAGCCTGGTGAAGAAGAGCAATGGCGCCAGCGGTACGACGCATGGGTTGAGAGAGAGCGGCAGAATGTGCGGATCCGTATTGTTAGCGCCAGCACTGCAACGGCACAGCCATGAGCAGACCAGCCCGGTCAACGGATCTCGAGGCGCTCAGCGCGCTCTTCATCAACTCTATCGGCGGCAAACACGATCTCAGCGGCATCTCAGCCCAGGTTGATTCCTCGCAGGGAGTCGTCATCGTCACGGTAGAGGGAGAGCACCTCACCGGTGGAATACTCGGCCAGTGCACGGGTGCTGAGGCTGAGATCTACGACGTGGCCGTCCGGCCTGAGTCACGGAGATCTGGACACGGCGCGGAGCTGGTGAGCGCATTCCTGAGGGCATGCATCGAGCGCAATGTTGAGCAGGTCTTCCTCGAGGTACGGACCTCCAACAAAGCTGCACGCGCCCTCTACACTCAGCAGGGCTTTGTCGATGTAGGAAACCGCAAGGGCTACTATCCAGACGGTGAGGATGCCTTGGTGCTCCGCTGGGATGCACAATGACTCTGCTCATGCTCGTGCTCATGCTGGCACCAGCACAGGCTGTCTGTACAGCAGCCCCTCCAAACCACCCCAACTCAGCTGTGGGCGCAGTCGCTCCCGCCCTGGGGCAGGTTGCACTCGAGATACCCTTAGTGGGCATCGAGCCTGAGCCCACTGACATACTGGCGGTACTGGACCGCCACGGACTGAAGGCCACTCTCTTGGTGTCACACCGCTGGGCGGCTCAGCACTCAGAATTCTTACAAAACGCTGCTGACGCGGGTCATGAGATTGGACTGTGGATATCGCTTCGGCAAGACATCGGCCTGACTGGAGCCTACGCCACAGAGCCAACCTTTTCTGACTGGGTGGACGCCATACGCACGGCGAGGCGCAAGACCCAGGCAGCGACCGGACACCGACCGATGACAATGGGAATGTCCACAGTCCCTATTCTCGGTGAGCTGGCTGCAGACGCGATGGGCTTCCGGGCTGTCGTGACTCACGAACGCACAATAAATGACCGCCCGCGTAAGGCCCGCGCAACCAGCAAGAGCAGAGGGCGCGCACGCATCATCGGCCAAGGCAAGTACGATGATGGATGCGGCCACATCCTCCCCCACTGGTCCCCAGCCGCCCTCGACCGTGCAACCCATGCCGCGGCACGAAGCGAGTGGGTAAGGATAGGTCTGCCCTCGTCAGACAATGTGGGTCCCATGCTCAGCCGATGGATCACCACGGTGGTGATCCCCAAGGCATGGAACGTGGTGACCCTCTCGAGGATGGGAACCCTGGCCCGCAAGTCTTCAGGCGCTGCACCAAAAACCCCACCTCAGGTAGCCGTCGCCCGGCAAGTTGGGCCCAAGGCGTGGACAGAGATCGCCACAAGAATCGCCGCCTCGGACCCGCTCCCGACAAAGCCCGGCCACCAACTCAATCTCACTGAGGCCTTCTTTGGCCTGGTCACGCTCCTGGCCTCTGATCAGACATCTATGACGGTGACCATCGGCTCCCTCAAGCCCCCAACAGCATCCGCACAGAGTGAAATTGACGGCCCAACCGAGGTGTCCCCCTCGGAGGTGGCAGCAATGGCCGCTCGACTGCAACCACACCTCCGCGGGCAAGTCCCCTCCCTCATCAGTGTTGGGGACCACAGTCTCACAGCCGCTGAGGCCCTCAAGCTGATGGCCAAAGCCTTCCTCGGCGAGCCCACAGTTGCTGTGCACGTCCAAAATCCTCAGATCTTCGCAGAGGGCTATGGCTGGGGTGAGAGCATCGGACTTTAGAGGCCGCTATCCACCAAAACGATAGCGCCTTGCCACATCAACCGGCTCAGAGATGCGCTGAAAACGCCAGCGGCTCACATTCCGGTGGATACAGCTCTCAATCTCGCGATGAGCGGCCTCTAATGGCTCGACAGATACCGTGACCGGCTTCCCATCCTTCGTGATGGTGAAGTCCACATACCAAGCACCCTTGACACCTGGGTTGAGCTTGAGGGCCTGGTTGTAGCACTGCTCGAGCTGCCTCGCGCCGCGGTTGAGCACCCGCCCAATCATCTCTTCGATCTTCAGCGAATCATCGAGGACGATGCTCGCAGGAGCGCGCGATCGGGGCGCTGCACCAATAGTTCCGAAGACATCCTTCGGGGCCGCACCCAAGCCTGCGCCTTTAGCTACCGGAACCACTGATGCGTCAGCGACCGGCTCAGCAAGGGCTGGAGCGCGCTTTGTCGTGGCGACATGACGGGTCACCTGACGCTTGGCTTTTGGCCCTGCATCAGCCACTGGAGCCTCTTCTTCCTCAAACTCTGCGTCCTCATGCTCAGAGAGCGGGATGGGCTGAAGCCCCTCTGTCACTGCCACTACCGGAGCCTCACTTGGCGCCTCACGGGTCACCCACCAAGCACCGGCACCACCTAAGACTACAGCTGCAGCCACCAGCACACTGAGCAGCGGTGAGGAGGAGGATTCAGCGACCTGAGTGGTCTCCGAAGCGTGTGCGACCCCTGGATTCGTGACCGCCTCTTCACCTGGAATCTCTATCAGACAGCTCGGGCAGTGCCCCCCGTACAATGAGAGGTTTTCTGAAATCGAAATCTGGCAGAATGGGCAGCTTGGCATCTTGATTAGGTCAGCGGAGGGTGTGACAGTTCCCGTGGACACGGTCATCATTACACTGGATAACGAGAATGTCGTCTCAACATTGAAGCGTTGACAAGCATTTGAACAGCCCATACCGTTTGGCACTGACAAAAACCGGGAGAAGAAGCATGGGAACCACGCGAGATTTTATTGCCTCCGGCATCGCAGACCTGCTGCTTCCACTTCTCCGCCGCTCGATGGAAGACTCGGTCTACGAGACGCTCGACACGCGACAAGTTCCGACGCGCACCGACTTCAAAGAGGTTCGCGATCTCGTCAACAATCTTCGAGGGCAGGTCACGGGTACAACGAACGGTATCGAGCGCATTGTGGGCCGAATGGCTGCCCTCAACACGCGACTTGATGCACTCGAGGAGCAGCTCAATTCAGCGGCGCTTGCTCCAGTCGAAGCCCCAAAAACCTGCAAGGTGCCAGGCTGTAATGACCCCTACAGATCGAAGGGCTTCTGTGGGCGCCACTACCAGCAGTGGAGACGGGGCCGGCTCGAAGGCTTCCCCAGAAACTGAGGCTCAGCCTGATAACAACCCGTAGTGGGTATCAAGACTGATCACAGCAATGTTGCAGACTGCATGAAAAACAGCACCGGACGTCACTCCGCTGGTCTTCTCGCGCAGCCAGGCAAAGATCATTCCAGGAAAGAAGGTCGCGAAATGCCACCACTGGAACAGCACTACCGTGTGTCCAAACGCGAAAAACAGTGAGGCATAGACACTGCCCCACCCCATCGGGACGCCAAAGATAATGAACTTCCGCGGAAACACTTCGTTCAGACGAGTCTGAAAATACCCTCGGTAGAAGAACTCCTCAGGAATCGCCACGAAGAACAACTGGTAAGCAACCAGCGTCGCAAATTCGCCAGGAATACCATGGCCGGGTGCATGCCCGAAGAGCAGGGTCTGGTAGAAGTGGTACCCCACCAGAAAGGCGGGTCCGACGATGACAAGCAGCCAGAGATTCGTTCTCAGCACCTCGCGCCAAGCCACACGATCTCTGAAGCTGGGTATGCTCAAGTGGTAGGACCAGGAGTCCGCTCCTCGGTGACGACACCACAACACAGGTGCATAGATAAACAGGAGCGGAACAGCCGCTAAAACCCAGTCCGGTGCACCAAGGCTTCCCTGGGCCTCAACAACCAAACGAATCAGCAGCAAAGTCCCTAGCCACAGGAGCGCGAGCTCTTTGAAGACCGCGCGTTGAGATTCAGCCTGTGCCACCTGTCCTCCGACGGCTACTGGCCGTAGCCAGCCAGATCAAGGGTCACCCACTTGAAGCCAACCGCCTTACAGACATCAACTACACCATCGCGCACACCGGTCTGCGCCAGGGCCTCGATCTCAGAGGCGGCAAGCTCTATCCGGACCATTGCATGTCCCTCGATGTCATGCCACCGCGCCCGAAACTGACGGATACCAATTGTCCGGAGATGGGACTCGACGGCCATCACCTGGTTGACCCTCTCAGCAGTCACACGAGTGCCATCCTCAAAGCGACTACCGAGGCATGCAAACGATGGCTTATCCCAGACCTCTAAGCCCAAGGCGCTGGCGATTCCACGCACAGTCAGCTTGTCTATTCTAGCCTCGACAAGTGGATGTCTGACCTCATTCTCACTGGCAGCCTGCAGCCCCGGTCGGTGAGCCCCGAGATCATCGGTAATCGTGCCATCCGCAACCCAGCGGATACCCATTGCGCTCGCTCGGTCCTGAGCCAGCTCAAAGAGCTCGCTCTTGCAGAAGTAGCAGCGGTCTCCGTTATTCGCAGCATAGCCCTCAATCTCGAGCTCAGCGGAGTCCACAAGGACGTGCCGAAACCCACGCAGCTCAGCGAGACGCGATGCGAGGGCCAACTCCTCGGGCGGAAAAGTGGGGCTCACAGCAGTCAAGGCGACTGCCTGCTCCCCAAGAACGTCATGAGCAACGGCTGCAACCAAGGCAGAGTCGACGCCGCCCGAAAATGCAACCAAGACACTCCCCATGTCCGCCAGGACCGCCTGTAGACGCTGCAGGGCAGCATCGTGTTGGGGAAGTGGTATTGGAGTGACACCGTGCATGAGCGACATCTAAGCCGCATGGGCGACCATCACAATGCTCAATCCCCGTTGATGACGATTCCGCATTATGGTCCACACCTTGGAGATGCTTGTGCTTGCGCTGTCGCTCTTGATTGCCACCTCATCACCCGCAATGGCCGATCTGCCGCTGGACAGCGACCGATGGCTGCCCTTGCTGGTCGACGGTGTGGCGATCTCAGACCCCGCAGATCTCTCTGGTATATTTGACCCCATCGAGCTGGTGGGGACCGTTGAGAGTCCTGCCGCATACTGGTGGATGGATCTCAGCGATGTCTATTTCCGTGTTCGTGTGGCGCGCTCACCCTTTCACGAGGATCTCACTTCACCCTTTGACTGCATGCCCTTCACCTGCACCTGGGCGATTCTCTCAGATACCGATGGCACCTTGACCACACTCGACAAGATGCTCGCACTCAACAACGGTGCTGCATCGATTCAGGTCTGGAGCGGTCCCAGCGGTGCTGGCTGGGATGCTGGGGTCACAGTCATGGAGCACGAGGTCATCGGGCCATCGTGGACGGGCCCTCACCTCAGCACAGCTGATGCTGCCTCCAGCTTTGATGCTGAGGACAACACTTTCATCGACATCTCGGTCCCGCGCCATTGGCTCGATCTGACCGGCGACGCTGCGCTTGCACGCATCGCAATCGTGACGGGTCACAGCTCACCTGCATCTGGCCTCGAGGCGGACATCGCAACCACCGACGCGGGTGAATCCCTCTCAGCGTCCTGGTCGGATTCCATCGGTATGGACAGCGACGGCGACGGGCTGCGGCTGGACGACGAATGGGATTTAGGCTCAGACCCTCAGCGCTTTGACACCGACGGGGACGGTCTCGGCGACGGTGACGAGGTCACACTGTACGGAACCAGTCCTACCCTCGCCGATACCGACGGCGATGGCTTGAGCGATGGTGATGAGCTTGAGCTCCACCTCACAGACCCGACCCTCTTCGACAGTGACGGTGATGGAGTGTCCGATGGTGACGAGGTGTCCATCTACGGTACAGACCCACTGGACGGGACTGATCCCGACCCCGCCATTGATATTGACTGTGATGGTTTACCAGATGAGATCGACCCTGAGATTGACACGACAAGTGACCCAGATGGAGATGGGCTGAGCATTGATGAAGAGCTCATCTGTGGCTCCGACCCGTGTATTGAAGAGCTCGACATTGACGACGATGGGATCCCAAACCTTGAGGAGGTCGCGTTCGGTACCGACCCCTGCGATCCAGATGACCCGGACCCGACCATCGATGAAGACTGCGACGGCATCGCTGACTGGGAAGACCCGGATCTCACGCCGAGTAATGAGGACATGGATGGTGATGGCATCCTCAATATCGACGAGGCAGCGTGCGGCGGTGATCCGTGCATAGCGGAGCCAGATATCGATGGTGACGGCCTCACCAACGCTGAGGAGGCAGACTTAGAGACCGACCCCTGCGACAGCTCAGATCCCGACGTGAGTGTCGACGAAGACTGCGACGGCATCCCGGACTTCATGGATGAGTTCATCGTCCTCGATCCAGAAGACGACAACGACGGGGACGGTATCTCCAATGGAGAAGAGGTCGACTCCTGCCAGACCGATCCCTGCACACCAGACGAGGATCCCGATGGGGACGGAGTCTCAAATGAACGTGAGCTCGAGTGCGGCACAAGTCCCTGCCTCCCAGACTCTGATGCAGACGGCCAGTGGGATGGTGATGAGCTTGGGCCAGACGAGTGCGGGGGCGATGAGGATGGTGATGGCACCAACGACGCCCTCGACGCAGATGGCCCCGTTGCTGACAACCCAGTCGTCTCTGACGACACCCGCTACGGATTCTCTGGCGGAGAGTTCAGCGGTGGAGCCTGCAGCAGTAGCGGCAGCCCGGCGACAGCGCTGGGGTGTCTCTTGGGCATCTTGGGCGTATTGCTCCGTCGCAAGTCCCAGGCGCTGATCAGTCTCGTCGGCCTCACTGCTGTCCTGACCCCTACCGATCTCAAGGCTGAGACCATCAATGCCAGCCGCTTTCAGGCTACCCTCGACACAAGAACCTTTATTGGGCTGTCTGACGCGGTGGAGTCCAACCCGGGCTGGCTGGGCAGCATGATGCTTCACCACGCCAGCGATCCGCTGATGTATCGCAACACAGACGGCAGTCAGGAAGACATCCGACTCCTGTCGAGTCTGTGGTCCACCGAGCTTGCTGGCGGCTACAATTTCGGGCGATTGAGCCTCGGTATACAGCTGCCCGTCCACCTGTATGCCGGTGGAGATCTCGACAGCCAGACCGGTACGGTCGGCGACCTTGGTGTCGGCGGTCAGATCCTCTTGGCTGATCGAAGAGATGGCCCCGTCGGGATCTCAGCGTCCAGCCGATTGGTCGTCCCTACCGGCTCGCGAGCGCTTTGGCTTCGCCAGCAGACTGTCTCTGGTTCCGCATCGCTCAACCTCTCGACTGGACAACACGTGGTCCTGGCAACCAATCTTGGGCTCAAGGCGGTCGGCCCAGCCGAGCTCGATGGACTGAAGGTCGGCTCATCAGCCCAGTGGCGCACAGGCATCCATCTGCCCATCATCGAACGGGCCTGGGCATCGATCGAGATTGATGGTGAGCACTACCTCCAGAGCCTCGACCACAGTACTGCACACCCCGTCGAACTGCATGGCTATGGCCGCTTTGAAGTCATCGATAAATGGCTACTGACCCTGGGCGCCGGAACGTCATTATCCAGAGGTATCGGTGCGCCTGCATTCAGCATGGTGGCGGGCATCTCAACATCGCCCAGCTGGAAGACTCGCACCCGACAAGTACCCAGCTCATCACCGGCACCGGCACCGGCACCGGCACCGGCACCCACTCCAGTGGCAATCCCGACCCAGGCTCTGGTCCAGATCTCGGTCACAAACTCAGATGGCAATCCACTGGTGGCTGAGGTCTCGCTCCTGGAGACTGACTCCACGGCACAGACCAATGTCGACGGCATCGCACTGCTGACCCCAGACGGCGGACAGAACACGCTCCAGGTCTCGGCCGATGGCTACGCTCCAGTACGGCGCAGTCTAAACATAGAGGCAGGTAAAGAGACCAGCCTTGTACTTGTCCTCGCACCCGCTCGGGTCGCCATCACAGCCGATCGCATCGTCATCTCAGACAAGGTCTTCTTCGAGACTGGCTCCGAGGCGATCTTGGCCCCCAGCTTTGCGCTACTCGATGAAGTCGCACTGCTCCTGCTCGATCACCCAGATCTCGAGCGTATCGAAGTTCAAGGTCACACCGATGATGTGGGCTCAGCGGCAGCAAATAAAGCACTCTCTACAGCCCGCGCCAAATCAGTCGTCGACCATTTGGTGTCCGCAGGCGTGCCCGCAGACCGCCTGTCGAGTCGGGGACTTGGCGAGAGCAAGCCTCTGGCCGAAGGAAGCAGTGAGGTCATTCGCGCAAAAAACAGGCGGGTGGAGTTTCATGTCATCGAGCGCCCCGAGAACTGATGACACCAACCGCGCAAAGGGACCACCGCTCATACACGAGGACCCTTCCTGCCTCGCTGCAGAGCAGTGTTGACTTTGCGTCAACAACCCACAAAACATCCTGTGAGTAAAATACACCCGTGATAGTGTCAGCGAAGGTAAAGCGGTTGGAGAACTCGTGATTCCGCAGGACAACAAGCCAGGGGACGGCCTCGACGAAATCGAGGACATGCACGAAATTACGGTGCGGATCTCTATCCCGCGTCCAGCGAATGCTCAGGCAAAGGTGATTCCGACCATACGCGTGGTCGCTGGGCCTGACATGCTCTCGTACATCACCATCCCCGAAGACTCTCAGATCATTATCGGTCGCGATGAGGCAGCAGACCTCCAGCTGGTCGATGCCACAGTCTCAAAGCAGCATGCCAAGCTTCGGCACGAGTCTGGTGGCTCACTCTTGGTGGTTGACCTCAACTCCACCAATGGAACTGCAGTCAATGGCCAACCGGTAACCAGAACCATCCTGCGGCCAGGAGACCACCTCGAGATCGGTGGCGTATCGCTGCGACTCGACATGCTCTCAACAGAGGAGCTCGGCCACCTTCGCCGGGTTGTCTCCAGATTAGAGGCTGCCAACCGCGACACCCTCACGGGTCTGCTCAACCGTGCCTTCATCGAGGAAGGCCTGGTACGCCTCGTGGAGAAGTGTGACCGGGCAGAGGTTCCAATCTCCTGCACATTTGTCGACCTGGATAAGTTTAAGTCCATCAACGACTTGTTCTCACACCAAATCGGAGATGAGGTCTTGGTGGGTATCTCCAGGTTGCTCATGCTGGGGGTTCGAGAGAACGACCCTGCCGTTCGCTATGGTGGAGATGAGATTGTGTTCTTCTTGCCGGGCAGCAGCGGTGAACGCGCTGGCGAGGTTGCCGACCGCATCCGGCGTGCCGTCGCTGGCCACGACTGGGACAGAACTGCGCCGGGACTTCGGGTGAGTTGCTCATTTGGTGTAGCAGAACGCAAACCAGGGGAGAGCATCGAGTCCTGGATGAACAGAGCAGACGAGGCCGCGTACGAGTCCAAGCGCGGCGGTAGAAACCGCGTCTGCATTTCAGGTAAAAAATAGCTCAAGTAGCTGATCTTACTTGATTTATATGCCACACCCTGGCACAAGCCCTGCGTGAAATTAAAAATAACGCTTAGCGACTCCTTGAAAACGTCCGAATACTCTATGTACAGGGGCGTGGCGTTTCCATGGGTATGAATCCCAAGATCGCTACTGGCAATGTTGGGAAACTTCAATCACGCCCAAACCACCGGAAACGCCAGGTCTTGAACTTAGACCTATGTTTTCTATCTCCACCATCCTCTTGCTTCTCACGACAGCGTCTGCTGGCTCAGACCCGTCAGTCGATGAAGCGGCAGCGCTGCTATCGCGCTTCCCGCCAGGATCAATACCCGCATCTCCGCGCGTACTCGAGGCCATCGGTGCACTGAATGAGCACGGAGACGAGGACCACATTGGTCTCCTCCAGAGCTTAGTTGAGGATGAGAGCGCGGAGCTTCGTATAGTGGTCGTCGATGCCATCGAAGGAATCAGCCAGCGCGCCCGAGTAGCGTGCCGCACAGCCTACAGCCCTCCCCTCGCTCGAGACGTCGCCCGCTGGATCAGCCGACACCAACCGGTCGGACCCCAAGGAGAGACACTGGGTCGTGCTGAACAGCGTGCAGTCGCCTACACCGCTCTCGTTCTGGCAGAGAGCTTGGTTCCATTGGTCGACAACTGGCGGTCTCTCGGACAGTTACTGGAGTCTCAAGGCGAGCCACAGACAGCACTGCGCCTGTACGCCACAGCCATCATCAATGGCGAGCTCGATGCCGTCACCTACCTCGAAGCCTTTGACGTTGATGCCGAGACGCTGCTGCTCGGCTTGCTGACAGCCCTTCCGAGTAACCATCCCACCAAGCCATTGCTGATCACCTGGCTGACAGCTCACGGCAGTATCGCCACGGTCAACGTTCTCTCTAATCGTGCGATGCGCATGTCCACGATAGAGCGAGCGGGCGCCCTCAACGCACTAAGCACCATGATCCGAGAAGGTCGGCTCAATACAGGCGCGGACTCCGCAGCCCGGGGCCAGATCCAGTCCAGCACGCTCGACCCACATCAGGCCGTCCGTACCTTTGCACAGACAACGCTCATCGAGCTCGCTCAGCCTTAGCTGCTCAAGCCTCGAGTACGTGGTACTCGCCGTTGGCGACTTCATCTTCTTGAGTGGCGAGCCACAGAATGGAGTCTGCAACCTGCTGAGGTGTCAGCAGTGCACCGCCCTCGTTCTGAGCAGCCATGAAGGCACGTGCCTCTTCTTCAGTGTGATCTGAACGATCAGCGATGAACTCACAGGCCTCTTTTGTCATGGTCGTGTCGACGTAGCCTGGGCACAGCGCATTGACCCTGACGCCCTTATCTCCGACTTCGCTTGAGAGTGCGCGTGTAAAGCCGATGAGACCGTGCTTGGATGCGCAGTATGCCGCGAGGTATGGAAGCCCACGGATACCGGCCACGCTGGCTATGTTGATGATGCGCCCACGGCCACGAGAGACCATTCCAGGGAGCACCTTCAAGGCGCAGAGGAAGGAGCCAGTCAAGTTGACCTTGAGGTGTTCTTCCCAGACGCGAACATCTGTCTTCATGACGCGAGAAGTACGAACCATTCCGGCGTTGTTGACCAGAACATCGACTGGGCCTGCAGCCATGAAGGCTGCCTCAACGCTGGCCGGATCTCCGACGTCAACACGAACAGCATAGGCACCAATCTCATCAGCCAGCGTCTCAATCTGATTACGCGACCGCGCCATCACTGTGACTCTGTAGCCTTTTTCCTTGAACAATCTGGCAGTGGCAGCGCCGATTCCGCGGCCGCCACCCGTTACCACCACGTGGGGGGCCTTGGGCATAATAACTCCAGTAGTCGGGCCATTTGCTTCTGCTGGCCGACGGGAGCGCCCACTTAACCCATCTGGGCACTAAGCGCCTGCTTCGTGGTCCTGTAAGCCAAAACTATCAGACTCAGAGCGCGTCGCCGACACTTCTATATCCACCGGCAAAGTAGAGCAGCGCATCAATCTCATCACGCTCTCCGAAGCCTTCTGCATTCTCCACCTGACCGATG
>Ga0315315_10000247_pt1 | contig 42786 bp, 32 predicted proteins | sample M140m3416metaG_FD_203699 | JGI IMG/M metagenome (GOLD analysis project Ga0315315, IMG submission 203699) | Ammonia-oxidizing marine archaeal communities from Monterey Bay, California, United States - M1 40m 3416 | ecosystem: Environmental > Aquatic > Marine > Intertidal zone | place: USA...
AAATGGGAATATGGATATAATAAAGAAAACAATATCGTTGTCATATCAAAAACTGGTAAAATTGGGCAGATCATTGAAATCCAAGGGTTGCAAATTGCTCTGCCGATGGAACCAGTGCGAGTGTATAGCAACAAAGTAAAGAAGTGGCAACAATTTGAATACCCAAAAGAACTAGCAAGACTTAAAAATATATTTGACTGGAGAGCATATCCTGAAGAAAATAAAGCACAGTGGTACGATTACATAGACGAAGAGTTTAAAAGAAGAGATGAAGGTTTCTGGTTTGACAATAAAGGCACACCAACATATATAACAGGTACGCACTATATGTACTTGCAGTGGAGTAAAATAGATGTAGGTGCGCCAGACTTCAGAGAAGCAAACAGGTTGTTCTATATATTTTGGGAAGCATGTAAAGCAGATAAAAGATGTTATGGTATGTGTTACCTTAAAAATAGACGATCTGGTTTTTCTTTTATGTCGTCTGCAGAAACAGTTAATCAAGCTACATTAGCTAGCGATAGTAGATTTGGTATATTATCTAAAACAGGTTCAGATGCTAAAAAAATGTTTACAGACAAGGTGGTTCCAATATCAGTTAACTACCCGTTCTTTTTTAAACCGATTCAAGACGGTATGGACAGGCCTAAGTCTGAGCTTGCTTATAGAGTTCCTGCAAGTAAGTTTACGCGTAAAAAAATTACTGCTAATGAAAAGCAGGAAGACCTGGTTGGACTTGATACTACTATTGATTGGAAAAATACAGGTGATAACAGTTATGACGGAGAAAAGCTACAACTGTTAGTACACGATGAAAGTGGCAAATGGGAAAGACCCGATAATATATTAAATAATTGGAGAGTTACCAAAACATGTTTACGGTTAGGTAGTAGGATTATAGGTAAATGTATGATGGGCTCTACTTCAAACTCATTAGACAAAGGTGGAGAAAACTTCAAAAAACTATACAACTCATCCGACGTTGCGAAGCGAAACAGAAATGGACAAACAGCGTCTGGACTATATTCTCTTTTTATCCCAATGGAGTGGAACTACGAAGGATTTATTGACGAGCACGGAAGCCCAGTCTTCAATACTCCGAGTGATGAAGTCTTTGACCCCCATGGAGAGTTAATAGACGTAGGTGTAATAGACAATTGGCAAAACGAAGCTGATGGTTTAAAAGGTGATCAAGACGCGTTAAATGAATTTTATAGACAGTTTCCAAGAACTACAGAACACGCGTTTAGAGATGAAACAAAAAATAGTATATTTAACTTAGTTAAAATATACGAGCAAATAGATTATAACGAAGAAATGTCTAGAACACTAGGTGTTACTAGAGGTAATTTTCAATGGGTTAATGGAGTAAAAGATACAAAAGTTATATTTTATCCAGATCTAAAAGGTAGATTTAAAATAAGCTGGGTACCACCAACACATATACAAAATAAAGTAATAATAAAAAATGGAATACGACATCCAGGCAACGAGCACATCGGTGCGTTTGGCTGTGACAGTTACGATATTAGTGGTACTGTTGATGGCAAAGGATCTAAAGGAGCGCTACATGGACTAACTAAGTTTAGCATGGAAGATTCTCCAGCTAATCAGTTTTTTTTAGAATATTTAGCAAGGCCACAAACCGCGGAGATATTCTTTGAAGACGTTCTAATGGCATTAGTATTTTATGGTATGCCTTTACTTGCAGAGAACAATAAGCCTCGTCTATTGTATTATTTACGAAGACGTGGTTATAGAGGTTTTAGTATGAACAGACCTGATAAAATATGGAATAAATTATCTGTAGCAGAAAAAGAAATAGGTGGTATACCAAACTCTAGCGAAGATATTAAACAAGCTCATGCCTCTGCTATTGAAATGTATATTCAAGGTCATGTAGGTATGAATGCTGAAGGTCAATTTGGCAGTTGTTATTTTAATGATTTACTAAATGACTGGGCTAAATTTGATATAAACAAAAGAACAAAGCATGATGCTTCTATTAGTTCTGGTCTTGCTATAATGGCAAATAACAAGCATCTTTATCGACCAAACGCTATAATAGAAAAACCAAAACTAAATATAAATATTGCTAAGTATACAAACGCTGGTAATATGTCTAAATTAATTAAAAAATAAATATGATTGTAAAAAGTTATTTTCCTTCTCAAGTTGTAAGTGATGTGGAAAAAATGAGCTATGATTATGGTTTGAAAGTGGCAAAAGCTATTGAAGCTGAGTGGTTTCACACTGAAAGAGGTAGTAATAGATACCAAACTAACCATAATAATTATCACAATTTAAGATTATACGCTAGAGGCGAACAATCAATACAAAAGTATAAGGACGAATTATCTATTAACGGTGACTTGTCCTATCTTAATTTAGACTGGAAGCCAGTGCCTATTATACCTAAGTTTGTTGATATAGTAGTTAATGGTATTGCAGAAAGAACATATGATATAAAAGCATACTCTCAAGACCCTTACGGTGTTAGCAAAAGAACAGAGTATATGGAAGGTATATTAGCTGATATGAGAGCTAAAGAACTAAATGAATTTGCTGAAGAAGCTTTTGGTATAGATCTTACTGAAAGTAAAGCAGATGTTTTACCTGATAGTGAAGAAGAGTTACAATTACACATGCAGCTTAGTTATAAACAAGCTGTTGAAGTAGCTGAAGAACAAGCTATAAATACTCTTTTAGAAGGTAGTAGATATGAGTTAACAAAAAAACAATTTTACTACGATCTTACTGTTTTAGGTATTGGTGCCGTTAAAACTTCTTTTAACACTTCAGAAGGCGTTGTTGTTGATTACGTTGATCCAACTGATTTAGTTTATTCATATACCGAATCACCTTATTTTGATGATATATACTATGCTGGTGAAGTTAAAAGCATACCTATTAATGAGCTAGTAAAACAATTTCCACATTTAACTCAAGAAGACTTAGAAAGTATAGTTAAAGATAAAAACTATCATAAAACAAATTATAATCAAGGTCATAGCTATAGTGAGCATGACACAAATAAAGTTCAAGTTTTATATTTTAATTATAAAACATATATGAACGAAGTTTATAAAGTAAAAGAAACTGGTACAGGTGCTGACAAAATATTACCAAAAGATGATAGCTTTAACCCACCAGAAGATAACAATTTTGGTAAGTTACACAGATCCGTAGAGTGTTTGTACGATGGTGCTATTATTTTAGGAACAGATAAGTTGTTAAAATGGGAAATGGCTAAAAACATGATGAGGCCAAAAAGCGATTTTACTAAAGTTAAAATGAACTACGCTATAGTTGCTCCACGCATGTACAAAGGTCGTATTGAATCTTTAGTACAACGTATAACTGGTTTTGCTGATATGATACAGCTTACACATTTAAAGCTACAACAAGTATTATCTCGTATGGTGCCAGATGGTGTTTATTTAGACGCTGACGGTTTAGCTGAAATAGATTTAGGTAATGGTACAAACTATAGTCCACAAGAAGCTTTAAATATGTTCTTCCAAACAGGTTCTGTTATTGGTAGATCATTTACTTCGGAAGGTGATATGAACCCTGGTAAAGTGCCAATACAAGAAATAACAAGTGGTAGCGGTGGTAATAAAATGCAAGCTTTAATTGGTAATTATAATTATTACTTACAAATGATTAGAGATGTAACAGGTCTTAATGAAGCTAGAGACGGTAGTACGCCAGACAGAAATGCTTTAGTTGGTATACAGAAAATGGCTGCAGCAAATAGTAATACAGCTACAAGACATATATTACAAGCAGGTTTATTTTTAACACAAGAAGTTGCAGAGTGTTTGTCACTTAGAATATCTGATATTATAGAGTACTCACCAACAAAAGATGCTTTCATACAAGCTATAGGTACTCATAATGTTGCTACACTTGAAGAAATGTCAAACTTGCATTTATATGACTTTGGTATATTTTTAGAGCTAACACCTGATGATGAAGAAAAAGCAATGCTTGAGCAAAATATACAAATGGCGTTACAACAACAAATAATAGAACTTGCAGATGCTATTGATCTTAGAGAAATTAAAAGTGTAAAGTTAGCAAATCAATTATTAAAATTAAGAAGAGAAAAGAAACTGCAAAAAGATCAGTTGATGCAACAGCAAAATATGCAAATGCAAGCGCAGACTAATATGCAAACACAACAAGCTGCAGCTGAATTAGAAGTTCAAAAAGAAATGGCTAAAGCACAAGCAGAAGCTCAGCTTGAAGGAATGAAAGCTCAACTTGATGCTCAAAAGCAAGCTCAAGAAGTTGAATACAAAAAACAACTTATGCAACTAGAGTTTGAAATGAACATGAAGTTGAAAAGCATGGAAGTTGAAGGTCAAAAAACAAAAGAAAAAGAAAAAGAAGATCGTAAAGACGAAAGAACTAGAATACAAGCTACGCAACAAAGTGAGCTTATAGATCAAAGAAATAATCAAAAACAACCTAAAAACTTTGAGTCTGCAGGTAATGATATATTAGGAGGCGGGTTTGATTTAGGTGTCTTTGATCCTAGATAACAATTATTAATTATTATTATATTATATTATGGCAAAAAAGAAAACAGAAGAAGTAGTAGAAAAGGCTACTGAAGACAACGTAACAAAAGTTGATCTTAAAAAACAAACAAACGAAGATGACAACATCATCAAGGTAAATTTAGATAAACCAATAACACCAAAAACAGAAGAAAAAAATGAAACCACAGAAGAAGTTACAAAAGATAACGCTGACGATAACAGAGTGGTTGAACTCGTTGAAGACGCCGACACCACGGAAAAACAAAAAGAAGTACAACCGGAAGCTGAAACACAAGAAACTCCAGTATTAGAAGAAATTACTGAAGAAGAGGTTAAAGAGCAAGTAGATGATCTAGCTGAACAAGCTCAAGAAGCTATGTTAGAGTCTGCTGAAACTGGAAAAGCTTTACCTGAAAATTTACAAAAAGTTGTAGATTTTATGGAAGAAACTGGCGGTACATTAGAAGACTATGTAAGACTTAACCAAGACTTTTCTAGTTATGATGACATGACAGTTCTTAGAGAGTACTATAAACAAACAAAATCTCACTTAACAGATGATGAAATAAGTTTTTTAATAGAAGACTCATTTTCATATGATGAAGAAGTTGATGAAGAAAGAGAGATTAAAAAGAAAAAAATAGCGTTAAAAGAGCAAGTTGCCAACGCTAAAAGCCACTTAGACGGGCAAAAGTCTAAATACTATGAAGAAGTTAAAGCTGGTTCTAGGTTAACTACCGAACAACAAAAGGCTGTAAATTTCTTTAATAGATACAATAAAGAAAGCGAAGAAAACAAAAAAATAGCGGACAAACAAACTAATACTTTTAAATTAAAAACTAAAGAAGTTTTTAACGATAAATTCAAAGGTTTTGAATATAACGTCGGAGATAAAAAATATAGGTTTAACGTGAACAACGCTGGTGAGGTAAAAGATACTCAAAGCGACATTAATAATTTTGTCAAGAAGTTCTTGAATAAAGAAAATGAAATGTCAGATGCTAAAGGTTATCATAAGTCTCTATATACAGCAATGAATCCCGACGCTATTGCTAAGCATTTTTACGAACAAGGTAAAGCTGATGCTATGAAAGATAGTGTTGCCAAGGCGAAAAATATAAATATGGATCCAAGGCAAGCATTTTCTAACGATAACACAAGCGGCCCTAAAGTAAGAGTACTTAACGATGACACTTCTCCTACTTTTAAGTTTAAAATTAAAAATAAATAACAAATTTAAAATTAAAAAATTATGTCAATTACAAATGGAAGTTTGATGAATAGTGTTCCTGCTACAGGGCAAATGACACTATCTTCAAATTATTTAGATCTTGCGTCTACTGCTGGACAAGGCTGGGCGCAACAATATGTACCGGACTTGATGGAAAAAGAAGCTGAGGTTTTTGGACCTCGTACAATTTCTGGTTTCCTTAATCAAGTAGGTGCAGAAGAAGCTATGACTGCTGACCAAGTTGTTTGGTCTGAGCAATCAAGATTACACCTTTCTTACAAAGGTACAGTAACTACTAAAGCTGGTGGTACTGTTGTGTCTGGTGGACTTATTGAAATTACTACAGACATTGATGGTAACGATATAGATTGTGACCACGGTGTTAGAGTAAACGATACTGTTATTATCGCTGGTTCTGCTGGTGTTGTAAAATGTTTAGTAACAGAAGCTATTAGAGGTACAACTACTGGTACTCATGATAAAATTGAAGTAGCTCCTTATGGTACTGCTTCATTAGATACTGCTGGTTTTGAAGATTCTGACGCAATTACTATATTAGTTTATGGTTCTGAATTCCAAAAAGCTACTGCATATTCTCCAAATACTGATGTTGCTACTGCTGGTGCTACTAATAACTCTAGAGGTGCTAACGAGCCAAACTTCAAATCTTTTATGAATAAGCCAATTATTATGAAAGATTACTACGAAGTTTCTGGATCTGACGCTTCAAGAGTTGGTTGGGTTGAAGTTTCTGCTGAAAACGGACAATCAGGTTACCTATGGTACTTAAAAGCTGAGGCTGATACTAGAGCTCGTTTTACTGATTATATTGAAATGGCAATGTTAGAAGCTAAGACTGGTGGTATTACTGATGCTGGTGCAGTTTCTGGTTTAGTTACTGTTGAAGATTTAACTGAAGATGCTTTTTCTGCTGATGGAGCTGTAAGAACTGGTACTCAAGGTTTATTCGATGCTATTGAGCAAAGAGGTAACTTAACTTCTGGTATCAACGGTGTTAACCCTGCTACTGATTTAGCTGAGTTTGATGCTATTTTAGCTGAGTTTGATAAGCAAGGTGCTATTGAAGAATACATGATGTTTGTTAACAGATCAAGTAGCTTAGCTATTGATGATATGTTAGCTTCAATGAATTCTTACGGCGCTGGTGGTACATCATACGGTGTATTTAGCAACTCTGAAGATATGGCTTTAAATTTAGGTTTCACTGGTTTCAGAAGAGGTTCTTATGACTTCTATAAGTCTGACTTCAGATACTTAAATGATTTAGCTACAAGAGGTGGTATTAATGCTGTTGCTGGATCAAACGCTATTAGAGGGGTTATGATTCCTGCTGGTACTTCTTCAGTTTATGATCAAACTGTTGGTGCAAGTATGAAGCGTCCTTTCTTACACGTAAGATACAGAGCTTCTCAAACAGATGATAGACGATTCAAAACTTGGGTTACAGGTTCTGTTGGAGCTGCTACTTCTGCTTTAGATGCAATGCAATTACACTTCTTAACTGAAAGATGTTTAATTACTCAAGGTGCTAACAATTTCATGTTAATGAAATAAGCACTGTTTATACTAAAGAACCGGGGCTTCGGCCTCGGTCCTTTTATTTATTAATTTTATTATATATTATATTATGGCAAAAAAACAAGAAACGGTAGAGGTACCTGTTGTTGAAACACCAGTTGTTAAAACACAAAAACCTAAAAAACCTGAGTGGGAAATAAGAAACAGAGTTTATTATTTAAAAGGCAATATGAAGCCTTTATCAAGAAGTATTAAATCAGCAAACGTTTATTACTTTGATGAAGAAAAAGGTTATGAAAGAGAATTAAAATATTGTGAAAATCAAAGAACTCCGTTTGTTGATGAAATGAAAGGCGATCAAAGACTATCACACGTAATTTTTAGAAACGGAACTTTGTTTGTAGAAAAAGAAAAAACAGTTTTGCAAAAAATGTTATCTTTATATCACCCAGACAGAAATAAAATTTATGCTGAACACAAACCATCTGAAGTAGCAGAAATGCAAATAGATAGATTAGAGTTAGAAGCAGACGCAATAATAATGGCTAGAAACATAGATATTGATTTAGCAGAAGCTATCATGCGTGTAGAGAAAGGTTCTAGTGTTGCTAAGCTAAGTTCTAAGGAGCTTAAAAGAGATTTACTAGTGTTTGCTAGAAAAAATCCTGCCTTGTTCTTAGAGTTAGCCGATGATGATAACGTTCAGCTTAGAAATTTTGGTATTAAAGCTGTTGAGCTTAATCTTATTAAATTAAGTTCAGATCAAAGAACTTTTAGTTGGGTTTCTAACAATAGAAAACTAATGAACGTTCCATTTGATGAGCACCCATACACTGCTTTAGCACATTGGTTTAAAACTGATGAAGGTATGGAAATATATGCAAATATAGAAAAACGATTAAAATAATCAAACTGTAGAAGCGGTCGCTCTACGGGGCGATCGCAAACTACAATAAAGAAATATGGTAAAAATAGACAACGTGTATCAAAAAGTGTTAGCAATAGTTAACAAAGAACAAAGAGGTTATATAACTCCACAAGAGTTTAATTTATTTGCCGATCATGCTCAGATGGATATATTTGAGCAATATTTTTATGACATGAATCAATTTAGTAGAGTTCCTGGTAATGATACCGATTACTCAGACATGCTAACTTTAATTGAAGAAAAGGTATCTCTTTTTCAAAAAGTAGAACAGCTAACTTCATTTATAAATCCTTATTATAAAAAACCCGAAGATTTATACAGAATTGGATCTATACAAACAATATACGGTGAAGTAGAGCAAGTTACGCAAAAAGAGTATTTAAATATTGAATTGTCTAGGTTAGCAAAACCAACTATAAAAAGAGGTGTTTACACTGACTCTTCTCAAGGTTTTAGAGTTTATCCAAACATAAGAAGAAAACTTTACTTACACTATACTAAAAGACCTGCAACTCCAAACTGGGGCTTTGTTGTTGTAAAAGACCACGCTCTTTATGACTCAGACAGTTCACAAAACTTTGAGCTTCATGCTTCAGAAGAAAACAATTTAGTTGTAAAAGTATTAGCTTTAGCTGGTATAACTATTAAAGATCCTTTTGTATATCAAATGGCAACTGCAGAAGATAATAAAAATATTCAACAAGAAAAAGCATAACATATGGGATTACTAGACGGAGTATCACAAAATAACCCACCTGTAGGTGGAGCAGGTCAGCTTATTGATTTAGGTTTAGACTCAAAAATATATTACGAAGGCGAAGACGGTATACAGCAAACAGGTACTTCTAACTATGGTAATTACCAGTTTGTATCTCTTGAAGACATTATAAATTCATTTTTAGTTGCTTATGTTGGTGAAGACAAATTAATAAGTAAAATAAAAAGAACTGATGTTGCTTTTCATGCACAAAGATCTTTAGCTGAGTTAAGTTTTGATACTTTAAAATCTACAAAGTCTTTTGAGCTTGAAGTGCCACCTTCACTTGTTTTACCGTTACCACAAGACTATATACACTACACTGCAGTTTCTTTTATTGATAACGCTGGTATAAAAAGAAAACTACAACCTATATCTAAATCATCAAATCCTATAGCTTACCAACAAAATACAGATGGTACTTTAAAGTTTGAAACTAATACTTGGAAAAACAATATATTGGGGCATCCTCAATTTGAAAAATACGTAGAGTATGGTATAACAAAGTCATACGACTCTTTTGGTAATCAACTTGCCTTTAACAATAACTTTGTATCTAAAACACCACTGAGACAATATCCAGTTGAAACTAGAATAGATGTTACAGGGCCAACAAGAGTAAATCCAGGTAATGGTAATAATAATACTAATTATATTTTTTACACAGGAAATCCTAATAGTGCATTTGACATGCAGATAAGGTTTCATGGAGATTATCCAGACATAGCAGTTGGACAAGCTGTTTTTGGACCTGGCATACCTGAAAATACAACTGTAGCTTCTGTATTTGAAGCTACAACTGGTAATTATCGAGGTACTGCAATAACTATAACAAACCCAGCTTATGAAGCAGATTTATTGTTAGACGTTCCTACAAACACTGCTGGTAGACCAGAAACTACAATGCAAGCAAACACACAGGTTATAGTTGTAGATTTAAACACTGAATCAAACTCTTGGCAGAAATATAAGAGTCATACACCTTCTACAACTACCTCTGATGACTATGAAGACGATGATAGATTTCAAGCTGAAGGTAGAAGATATGGTATAGACCCACAATACGCACAAGACAATGGTTCATATTATATAGATACAAACACTGGATTAATTCATTTTTCATCTAATATAAATAGCAAAACAATTGTGTTAGATTATATAAGCGATAGTCTTGGCACAGAAAAAGAAATGAAATTACATAAGTTTGCTGAAAAAGCAATGTATATGTGTATAGCATACGCAATTTTATCTACAAGAGCTAACGTGCAGGAATATGTAGTTAGAAGATTTAAAAAAGATATGTTTGCGGCTGTAAGATTAGCAAAATTAAGATTATCAAATTTAAAACTAGAAGAATTAACTCAAATACTTAGAGGTAAGTCTAAGCAAATAAAACACTAGTATATGCCGGAGATTAAAAACACTTTCACGTCGGGGAAGATGAACAAAGACCTTGATGAAAGATTAGTACCTAATGGTCAATATAGAGATGGGATTAATATACAGGTTTCAACCTCAGAAGGATCTGATGTCGGAACTGTGCAGAATATATTAGGTAATTTAAATGTTTTTAGTTATGTTCCTTTTTACGGGCCTGCTGGGCCAGATCAAAGTATACCAACAGACAACGGAAATCAAATAGATCCAACAGCAAAATGTATAGGTGCAGTTGCTGATGAAAAAAATAATTGTTTTTACTGGTTTGTATATAGTAGCACAAAAAGTGTAATATTAAAATACCAAGCCGGAGGTTTAGGCACAATTGAGTTTGTTTTTGTAGATACTACAAACGAGGTTTTAGAGTTTAGCAATAATATAATAACAGGTATAAATATAATAGATGATTATCTTTTCTGGACAGACGGTCAGAATGAACCTAAAAAAATAAATGTAAATCTTTGTATAGAAGGTACAAACCAAGGTGGTCATTATGATACTAGATTAATTATTCCAAAAAGAGCTTTTGATTACAATAGAGCTATAATGTTTAAAAAAGAAAACATTACTGTTATAAAACCAAATCCTAAGTCAAAACTTATTGTTGACCCTATATTTGAAACTGTTATTAGAGCAACGGCAGAGTTTGATTTTATTAACATTACCGAAGGTGACACAGTTACAATTCAATTTAATAATTTTTCTCCAAATACAGAAAGTTATAAAAAAGATGATATTATTAAACTTCTTGACAGTGCTTCATCTGCAAGCATTTTAGAAACTTTTGAAGTTAGACTTTTAGTGCTATCAGATGTTTCAACAACAGGAGCGATCAACACATATGAGTGTAAAATTTTGTCTAAATCATCTACAACACCAGGTTTATTAACTACTTTTAATTGTATAAAAGAAAGCACGCAAATAATTTTTCCTCGTAAATTTATAAGATTTGGTTACAGGTATAGATATAATAGCGGTGAGTACTCTGCTTTTTCTTCATTTACAGATCCAGTTTTTAAGCCTGGCACGTTTGATTATAGCCCTAAAAAAGCATATAACACAGCTATGGAAAATAATTTAGTTTCTGTTAAGCTAAGAAATATCATACCTGCTGATATACCTAACGATGTTATTCAAGTAGATTTGCTTTACACTGAAGATAATTCTCCTACAATATATATCCTTGATAAAATAAAATATCACGATTACGAACAAGTAACTCTTGGTCTTATATTATCTGATAGAATTCAAGTTAACAACTGGGTGGCTAATTTATATGAAGTAACAGCTGATTTAATTTTTGCAGCTGTTCCAGCAAATCAATTAATAAGACAATATGATAGTGTTCCTATTACGGCTCTTGCTCAAGAAATTACTGGTAGCAGAATTGTTTATGGTAACTATGAGCAAAATTACAATATAGATACAAAGCCAATATTAAAAGCAGGCTATGTTAGTAGATATAGCGCTAACATTACCTATAAATATGATTACATTGGTAATTACACGAGTTCTCCACAACCTATTAAAACTCAAATCGTGCCTAGAGAAGGGCAAAAGTCTTTAAAGTCTATGAGAGACTATCAGTTAGGAGTTTCTTATTTAGATAAATATGGTAGACAAACGCCTATATTCACATCTAACGACTCTCAGTTTAAAATTCCAAAAAAGCATGCTGCGTTTAAAACTAAAATAGATGGTAGAATAGTAACAAACCCGCCTGATTGGGCTGATTCTTTTAAAGTATATGTAAAAGAAACTTCAACAGAATACTACAACGTTGCGTTAAGCAGAGTGTATAGAGCTCAAGACGGCGATATATGGTTGGCTTTTCCATCTTCTGAAAGAAACAAAATTGATGAAGATACGTTTTTAATATTAAAAAAATCTGCAGACTCTGATTCTTTAGTATTAGATGAAGCAAAATATAAAGTTTTAGCTATTGAAAATGAAGCGCCAGAATACATAAAAGAAAGAATTGATCCTGTTGTTAGTATAGAATGTGGTAATGATGGGTCAGGCTCAAACAATCCTGCAGATACACTTTTCGGTGGTCCTAGTGTTGGAGAGCCTACTACTGATTCTAGATTTATTACCATTGACACTCAAACATATAGTGATACTAACGCGCCTGATTTAACGGAATTAGAAGGCAATTTATATATACAGTTTTTTAACGATATTTCAAGTGGTGCGGATAACTATAGCAAAAGATATGAAGTAACTTCTGTTACTGGTGGAACTAGTACAAGTGATCCTTATACAATTACTTTAAAAGATGTTTTTGATGGTAGTGATGCAAATTTTGTATATGCTAATTATCCAACAACAACAACTAATTTAGGCGCTGAGCTTGATATAAGACCTTCTATGAGGATTGTATTTTACCAAGGTCTTGTAAAAAATCTACCAGAGTTTAAAGGTGTATTTTTTGTAAAAATAAATGCTGACACTGTTGCTCAAGCAGAAATTATTTCAAGCATTAATACCACTGTAGAGTATGAAATTACTGACACGTTGCATTCGTTTTATTTTAGTGATGATTTTGGTAATCCTGGAAATGGAAATACAACAGCTTCTAACACAGCTTCAAACAGCTACAATGTAATTCATAGTCAATTACAAACTGGTCCTTCTAGTGCGCCTAATCCAACTTTTGGAGTAACAGATTCTTATGATGAGTGGGAACAATTATTAACATTTGGAGATGGCACTACAAACAGCTTTATAGATTTACTTACACCAGGTTCAGTTGGAACTCATGGTGGTTTTTTCATAGACTCGGCAAGTTACGTTGGTGTGCATCCTCAAGGCTCTATTGAAGGCGAAGACCTGAGTGATCATACAACCAGTAATAATAACCCTAGTCATGTTCATGGAAGTCGGATAGTTAGTACCACGCCTGGGCTTGGAGTAGATGACCCGCAGTCTTATGGTTGGCTTAATGATACTGATATAGATCCTAGTTCAATTGGTACAAACCCTGGTACATCTGCTTTTGGAAAAGGTATATATCAAGAAAATGGTGTTTGGTATATAGAATTATCTTTTTCAGGCGTTGGTGAAAATTTAGTAAATTCTAATAGGCCTATTGACACAGCTCAAGGTTACTTTCGTTATCATGTGTGGTTAGTTAATCAAGCTGCTAATTGGGAAGTTACAGGCAATACTCATAATCAATATGATGATATATATGATGTTTCGTTATCAGCATTAGCAGGTAAAATAAGAGAAAATCAAGTATTTAAGTTTCAAGGAGATGAATCAGATACTAAATTTAGAATACTAGGTGTAGAAAAAATAAAAAGATACAACGTTATAAGTTATAGACATTTAATTTTTTTATGGCAAGGTTGGAGAGATGATGCTCAAGCCACTTACGGTAATTATCCATCAGCTTGGGATAATGATTTGTATGGTTTTAAAACTGCTTACACAAAATTTGTTAATCCTTCTAATAGAAGATTAACTTATAGAATAAAATTAGGAAATCAAAACCCTGAAAACGTTTTAATTAATGTTGCTGGTGTACAGACACCTATAACTAGTGTGGCAGACATAGACACGCCAGTTGCGATACAGTTTTTAGAAACTAAAATACCTGATGGTGATCCAGATGTTGTAAGTGAGAATCCAGCTATATTTGAAACAGAGCCTAAAGCAACAGCTGATTTAGATTTTTATTATGAAGCAACAGAAGCTTTACCACTTAATATTACTAAGAAAAACGCCGAAACATTTATACCTTTAGGTAGTGTTATAACTTGCCCTAACCGCCCAGACGTTACTATTCCTAATCAAGTAGACTATGTTACAAGTATAGATGGTACTTTAGTAACATGTGTACATGGACTATTTTTAGACGCTTTAATATATATACAAGGAGTTCCTGCTTTTGGAACACATGCTACTGAAGTGCCTATTCATTTTACAAGATCTGATGATAGCTATACAACAGCTTACGCTGATATTGCGCTAACAAAAACTGCTCAAAACGCAGGTACAATACCTTTAAATCAATTTTACATACGACCAAACGTCTCTAGAAATCCATTTGCACTTTCTTGGTTTAATTGTTTTTCATTTTTTAACGGCGTTGAATCAAATAGAATAAGAGACGATTTTAACACTTCAACAATAGACAAAGGCGTTAAGGTTAGCTCTACAACAGACTTTACTTATGAAAGAGAAAAAAGAAAAAGCGGTTTAATATTTTCTGGAATATATAATAGTAATACTGGTATTAATAATTTAAATCAATTTATATTAGCCGAAAATATAACAAAAGATTTAAATCCTACTTATGGTAGTATACAAAAACTTTTCCAAAGAGAAAGTGATTTAATTGCTTTTTGTGAAGATAGAGTTGTTGCAATTCTAGCAAACAAAGACACTTTGTTTAATGCCGATGGTACTTCTAACGTTGTAGCATCTACAAATGTGTTAGGTAATGCAAATCCTTTTGCTGGCGATTACGGTATATCAAAAAACCCAGAAAGCTTTGCTAAAGACAATTATAGAGCTTACTTTACAGACAAACAAAGAGGATCAGTTCTTAGATTATCAATGGATGGTTTAACGCCAATATCAGAATATGGTATGTCAGACTTTTTTAAAGATACTTTTAAAAATAGCTCTATTTTTATTGGTAGTTACGATACTAAAAAAGATCAATATAACATAACAATGCCTATTATTGATACAACTATTTCTTATAAAGAAAACGTAAAAGGCTGGCCAAGTTTTAAATCTTTTATTCCTGAACAAGCTGTAAGCTTAAGTGGAGACTACTATACTTTTAAAAATGGAATTCCATATAAACATCATGATGAAAGTGTAAATAGAAACACTTTTTATGGCGAGTATTATTCTTCTTCAATTGATATATTATTAAATGAAAATCCTAGCGTTATAAAATCTTTTAAAACAGTTAAGTATGAAGGCTCTCAATCAAGAGTAAATCAAGAAATAGTTGGACATCAGGGAGCCCGAACAGGTTATTATAATTTACAAAACATAGATGGTTGGTATGCTGATTTAGTGTTAACAGACAAAGGAACTCCAAACGAGCAGCGTGGAAGCGTTTCAGAGTTTATAGAAAAAGAAGGAAAATGGTTTAATAATATAAAAGGAGATGATAACAATAGAAAAACAGACGAGTTTTCTTTTCAAGGTATTGGAAGAGCTATAGAAATTGTTGTAGACCCTGCATTATATCCACCTGTTATGGGTTGTACAAGTCCTGGTGCAGCAAACTATAATCCACTTGCTACAATAGATAACGGATCTTGTATTTTCACAATAACTCCTAGTCCAACCTATATAGGTGGTTGTATGGATCCTAACGCTACAAATTATGATCCAACAGCTACTTTTGACGACGGCTCTTGTGTTTACACTCCACCTACTCAAATTTATGGCTGTACAAACCCAAGTGCAACTAACTTTAATCCACTTGCCACTGTAGATGATGGGTCGTGTGTTCCTGTAATTTATGGGTGTACTGACCCGGCTGCTATTAATTATTTTGCAGGAGCAAATAATGATGACGGTTCTTGTATATACAATATGGTACCAGGCTGTACAGATCCTCAAGCTCAAAATTTTGATCCTTTAGCTACGGTTGACGATGGGTCATGTACTTATATTAACCAACCAATTCCAGGTTGTACAGATCCACTAGCGCTAAACTATGATCCTGCAGCAACTTTAGATGACGGTTCGTGTACATATAGTCCTATATCTGGCTGTACAGATCCATTAGCTCAAAATTATGATCCAGCCGCAACAGTTGATGATGGAAGTTGTGTTTATGCACCTACAACTCCTTTTAGCTTTAGAGATATTAATGATGATGATTAAATAAATTAAATATGCCAGTAACTAGTAATTCAAATAACAACTACGAAGTAGAGATTATAGAAAGCACAGACATAAGTGGTTTAATATCACAACCACCACCTGTACCATCTTTTCTTCAAACAGCGCAAAATGGGCAAGAGTTTATAGAGTGGAAAATAACACCAACTACTATTGGTTATCCTTTAATAGCATCTAACATGAGACTTAAAGGAAATCCTCCAATTCCTGGCAACTACTATTGGGAGGAAAAGCCTTGGGCTGTGTGGAGACCTGGTAATATGAGTGGAACTTATACTGGCCCAAACCCTAATATACAGCCCCAAGCTGATGAATGCACACCACCAGTAACACCTCATAACTTAACACCTACACAAACACCTCTTCCTATGATAACACAAGGGCCTCAGTGGTGCTCTGGTACTTCGTGCCCTGGTAATGGTTATGGCCCATGGTCTCCAAACCATTCTATTAACCAAGCATGTCAAGTAGTTGAGTTTATACACCCATTGACTAATTATCCAAACCTCGGTATTGGTAGTCCAAACGTTGAAGGTATTTATTCTGAATTAACTATTATGGTAGAGGTTTACGAAGATGATAATGGAAATTTAGTTAACGATAATTTAACACCAACTAACAACTTTTTGTCAGGAAATTGGCCAGCAATGCCTACCACTTATATGTGGATTCAATGGGATGCTATTAACCACGCGCCAATAACACTTAACCCATATCCTAAGTATTTAAAATGTTTTTCATTTATCACTTACAATGCTAACCTGTTAAATTATCAAGCTCCACAAGTTCTTGATTTACTTTTTGATCTTGACGAAGTGCCTCCAGTTTCAGGTTGTACTGATCCAGGCGCGTTAAATTATAATGCAAATGCAGTTGTTGATGATGGTAGCTGTTCTTATTTAAATCAGCAGAGTTATCAAATACAGTTAAGTTTTGACCTTTCTCAAGGTTATAGCCCGCCGGGTGTTCCAGGCGTTATACCTCCAGGCCCATACACAAACGGTGCTCCATATAGTTTTACTGTACCATATCCTCAAAACCAAACGTTTTTATATACTACAGTAGACTGGGATGTAACGCAAGGTGTTGATCAAAATTTACGTTTTAATAACGGTGCATTAACAGAAACTGTAATGCTTTCAAATTATTACAACCCAGGAGATCAAGTTAGTGAGCTTGTTGAAATTTATGTTTATCCTTATACAGATCAATCTGGTGGAGGTCCAGTAATATATGATTTTCCAGGACCAGGTGGTCCAAGCGCTATGTTTAATTTACCAGACCCTACAGGTAGTTTTGGTGCTTTTACTTATGCTGATTATATACAGCGTATGTATTCTGGTTGGGGTAATACAAAAAATAATTTAACAGCAGCAAGTTTAAGAATACAGCTTGGTTTATCTGGTTGGTTAACTCCTGATTATGAAGATCCAGCAGTATTACCAGGCCCAATAGCATTGTCAGGTTGGATTAATGGACCAGATATAACAGGTTTACAACCGTCACAAACTGTTGACTTTTCACAAAACGGTGCTTTACCGCCAGAAGTTTCAGGAATATCTGCTATGGAAGAAATAAATCCAGTATCTGGAAATCCAGCAAGAGATTATTTTCCAAATAAAGTAAAAGTTAGAGTTCAATTAGATTTTACAGCGCCATCTCCACAACAAGGTTATACTGGCCCTAATCCTTGGAGTAATAGTAATTTGCTTTTTACAATACCAGTTAGTTTAATACATATAACAGAAAATCAAGGTGATCTTAATTGGACAGCGCCTATATAGATAAAATATGAAAGAAATAAAAGAATTTATTATAAATAGAGATGCAATGCCTTCTGCTAAAACATCAAAGCCTTTTACTGTTATTGGTGATCCTGGCGCTATGTTTACTATAACAGTTATTAATGAAGACATACATTATTATAATTTTTCTGAAGAAAAAAATGTAAACGGTGTTTTAAAAACTGCTTTAGCGTTTTCTGCTGTACCAGCAACTTTAGAAATAAAAACTTTAGACTCAACAGGTGTTTACAATAGTTATATTGAATTTCCAGCAATAACAGATGATGACCATTACATAATAACTTTACAAGCGGTTGGAGAAACTAATTTATCTAAAGCTATTTCTCATAACAACGTTTTAGTATTACCAAAAATATATAAATATAAAGATACTACTGTAACTTTTTCTTTAACGTCTGCTGGTAGTGATAGTACATATGATGACTACCCAAGCAATGTTACTTTTACTGGTCATAGTAGTTCAACACCAAACAATACTTTTAATTCTTTAACAAAATCTATTGAGTGGGACGTAACTTTAGGTTCTAGCCAATTTATTATAGCAAGACAACCAATAATAACAGATTTTGAGTTTACAACAACAAAAACAACTAGTTCAAGTAGTGATAGTACTGGTGAAGATTTGTACATTGAACTAACTGATATTACAGGTATTTCTCCTCGTATGGCTGTATCTGGAACTAATATAGCTGCAAATTCAATAGTTAAACAAGTAATAAAAGGTTTTAAAAATTACAACAAATCTTCTGACTTAAGCGTGGTATATGAGGTTGGACAAACAACTTCAACAGACGAACAAGGCAACGTTAGTATTATTGATGATAACTCAGGTACAATTATTATTAGCAACTCTTCTAGCTGGTCTAGTGGGCAAACGTTAACGTTTACAGGTAAAGGAAGCGCAAATAGTGAGCCTTTTAACAACACTACTTTTAAAGTGGAAAATTTTTCTTTAACAATAGATCCAGTAGTAACAACAACTGACGCCGCTGTTTCAAACAGTACTACAATACCAATAACTAGCACTAACGGTATAAAAGCTGCAGAAACAGTTTTAATGACTGGTATAGGTGTAACAGCCACTTCACCTCATGTTGACGCTATAAGCTCGGGTGTAAATATAACAGCTAGCTCTGCACAAACAATAGAAAACGGACAAACAGTTACTTTTACAGGTAGCAGTAGATCTGCAAAAATAAAAGCAGATGTAACTGTATTAGAGTATGGTACAGACGATATAACATTAACTTTAGCTTTAGATAATATTTTAACAGTAGGATAATATGCAAATAACATTAACTTTTTCAGAAGCACTAAACGTATCACTAGCAATAGGAGATACAGTTCACTACTCAACGGTATCGTTAGGCGGTGGCTATTCTTTATCTAATAATTTTACACGTCTTGGTGAAGTGGTTGGAATAGAAGGTAAAAAAGTACTTGTAAAAGATGATACAACTCTTTCGCCACCTGTAATAAATTTAAGTGGTACATATTTTATGTTTACAAAACCTAATAAAGTAAATTTAACTAATTTAACAGGTTATTTTGCTGAAATTAAATTTGTAAATGAAGATACTGAAAAAGCTGAATTATTTACCGTTGGCTCTGAGGTAGTAGAAAGTAGTAAATAACACATAAAAAGTGTAATTATAAATAAATAAACAATAAAACATGGCAATAGGTTTAATTAAAAAACAAATAATACATAGTTCAAGTAAAAAATCATCGCCTTCTAGATTTATGAAAAGCTCAGATCTTGAAGGAAATCTAACTGATGCTCAAACTGAGTATAACAAGCAAATGAACCTTTACAAAAACCAGAAATTTACAAATCCTTATGCTAAAAATGTTTTTGAAGGCATGGATAATACTATGCAAGATTTAACTATAAATCAAAAGCAAGCTCAATTTCAAGCTCAACAAAATCAACAAAGTCAAGCTAACATATTAAACGCTATGCAGGGAAGTGGCACTTTTAACGCTGGTAACATACAGGCTTTAGCTAACCAAGCTCAATTAAGCGCACAGAAAGCTAGCGCTTCAATAGGTCAACAAGAAGCAGCAAATAAAAAAGCAGCGGCGCAAGAAGCTTCTAGACTTCAAACTATGGAGCGTAAAGGTAGATTACAACAACAACAAGGTGCTGCTAGTATTCAACAAATGGAGTCTGATAGACAAGCAACAATGCTTGGTATGTCTATGCAGCAGGTTGGTAATGCGCAGCAAGCTATTGCAGCTAGACAACAAATGATTGGTAATATTGTTGGAGGAGTTGCAAGTGGTATTGGATCTATTTTTGGTGGATTTGTAAACAATTAATAAAAAAACAATATGGGAGCAGATAGAACTTTAGTAGCAGCTGCGGGTAAAATGGCCCCGCCAAAAGTAGATTATACTAATCTTTTTAAAGGTATAAGTGCTATTGGTACGTTAATAGCTACGAAAACTAATATGGCAAATGAATTACTCGCTGAAATGCCAGAGAGCATAGATGTATCAGAACTACCTCAAGAAATGAGAGATGCAAACATGGGGTTTTTTGAAACTACCAAACAAGAATATGTTGCGGCTGTTAAAGCTATGAAGTTTTCAGCGCCTTTTACTAAAAAGTATAGAAATGCTGTTGCTAAAATTAACGAAATAAAAAGTGGTTACGAAAAAATAAAACAAGATTTAGTTGGATACGCTGAATATAGAACTAAAATTTTTACAGAACATACAACACAGTCAAAGCAAGCTAACGCCACTCAAAAAAATTACTATGCGGATTTAGTAATACAAGGTGGTGAAATGAATGCTGATGTAGAATTTACACTTGATGGTTTAAAGTTTGGTAGTGAAAAACTTGGCTTAGGCGATTTACCTGAAATATACTCAGCATCTGTTGGTATAAAAGCAGGTGATATGGCAAGAGATATAATGTTTAAGTTTGGTAAAAATTTAAAATTAAGAAATGGCAAATATGATGAAGTAGAAGTTAGAGATGCTGCAACAAACCTTATAGACACTTTGCATGCTGACGGTGGGTATAGAGCTGTTAAATCTTTGGCTTTTGACGCTAAGTTTGATGGTAGAAGCTTTATGCAACACTACGGTGATAAGCTAATGCTAGGTGATGATGATATGGGTGGTGATTATTCTGGTTTAAGCGTAAACCAAGCTATTGCAAAGTGGAAAACAGATAATCCAGGTTATAAAGAAGCTGACGCACAGGCAATGCAAGACAATATGATGGCTGACGCTTGGGACGTAGATCAAAACGAAGTGCTAACTAATGAGCTTGTACAGTTTATAGTTGATGGAACTAAAAAGAAATATGACGACACTGTTTATGTTAATCCTTATGAAGAAAAGAATAGCAGAAATTATTTTATTAACCAGCAATATGTTCCAAAAGAAAACGTAGACAACACAGTCAAATTACTTAATTCAAACCAAGATTATGGTTTAAGTAACGCTTGGGACGGTTCTTCTCATTATCGTGAAAATGGGGTTTATTATCATAAACCAAAAAACGGCACTGAGTATACTCCTATGAATAAAGATCAACTTGCTGCTAATTTAAGTCTTATTGGTGACGATCTTCCAGGACCAAACGTTTATGGTTACGAAAGAGGCAATGTTGCTAAAAAGGAAAAGCAAAATCAAAAATCAAATCAAGATTTAACGTTTCAAGTATTTGACGAAAGTCAATACGGAGAAATTTTTGATAAAAACAACAAACCAATTAAAGGTAAAATAACTATTTTAGGTGTTAATAACGATGGAACTTATAATATAATAACTCAAGACAAAGTTCAGCATAAAAATATAAAGTTACCAGAAAACATGAAGCCAAGTCTATATAAATAATGAGTGAATATCAACATAAAAACGGTTTTAATTATTCTTTAGAAGAAATAGAGTTAGCTGCTAAAATGAAAAACGACACAGTCGAAAACATATTAGCAAATAGTTTTATTGGCGCTGCTGATACAGACCCTATGCTTGTTGATCCTTATGCAAATGAATCTGAAGCATTTTTAAACATGAAGCAAGAATTACCTTTTGCTTCTGATGCAAATCTTAGAAATATGGTTTATGGCGTTGGTCAACAACAGCAAAGCGGGCCAGAAGATGTGGGTGATGTTGTAATGGATAAAGTTTCAAAACTTAGTTTAGGTGTACTTAATTTTGTTGACGACTTGTACAAGCTTTACGAAACAGGTGAAGGTGGTTTATTATCAGAAGTTATGAGAGAAGGTGTTTTTCAAACTGCTCTTGGATATAGTGCTGCAGAGCTTAGAAAAAATGGATATGATATACCTGAAGAAGTTTTATTCTTTGACTTAACATCACCGGCAGAAAGAAGAGCTATATACGAAAACCATATGTTAGAAATGGCTAGAGATCCTGAAATGACTTTAGAAATGGCTCAAAAACTTGATCCTACAAATAAAGTTAAATTTGAAGGTATGATTGATTGGTTTAACAAGCACACATACTCGTATTATGATGGCGAAGGTGTTCCTGAAGATTATCTTACTTTAACGGCTAAAGCTTCAAAATCAGGAGATCCTTTAGACTATGCTAAAGCAGTTGACTCTTTTTTAGGTGATGCTTTTCAAGCTTTACCTTCTGTAATGATAAGTAGAGTTAATATTTACGGTGTTCCTGTTGGAGCTGGTTTACTTGGCGCTAGTGCTTATATGGAAAATTTTGAAAGAGAACTTTTTAATAGAGGTAATGACCCAGGCGTAAGTAGAAATGATATAGTAAAAAACTCTATAATTACAGGTGGTGCTGACATGGCTATGGAAATTGTAGGTGGCGGTATTTTAAATAGACTGTTAAAAGGTGTTAATAAAGAAACCGCTGAAAAACTACTGACCGAATTGCCTAAAGTAATGGCAAAACGTATGGGTCTTGGTTATTTATCAGAGTTTACTACTGAAGGTTTGACAGGTGTGTTACAAGAAGGAGCCGATCAATATACTTTTGGAGATCAAAAAACAATACAAGATTATTTAAGAACTTTCTTTAAAGATGGTTTTCTTGGTGGATTTTTAGGTGCGGGTATGGTTGCTACTGCTATTCCTAAGAAAAAAGAAATTTACGGTTACGTTTCTTCAAACAACTACAAACAAGATCAGTTGCAGTTAGAAACTGATATTATTAGATTAAAAACAGATATACAGCGTGCAGATCCTGCTGGTAAAGCTGCTTTAGAAACTGAGTTAGAAGCTGTTGAGGCACAAAAGAAGAAAAACGAAGAAAATATGATAAATTTCTTCGATAGCATGACGGATAAACGAAAGCAAGAGTGGGGCGCAGCTATTGATTTACAACACAAACAGCTTGATATAATAGGCAATGATGACTATAGTACAAAAACACAAAACGAAGCTAGAAAAAAATTAAAAGAGTCAACTGAAAGTCTTAGTAAGTTTTTTAAAGGTACTGATTTAAAGTACGATCCTGCTATAGAGTCTTTGATTGGTAGAGCAATGAAGTCGACAGAAAGAATTAAAAAACAAAAAGGTTTTTTTGGATTTAATAAAGATATTTTAAGCGTTGAGTATGTTGATTCTGAAAGTAGATTAAAAGAAATAGAAAAAAATAACAAAGGATTTAATAGATCAGATGGTATTTTTGTAGAAACTAAAGACGGTAAAAACAAGATATACGTTAACATGCAAATTGCAGGTTTAACAGAAGCAACAAACGTAATAGGTCACGAATACTTACACTCTATAGTTTCAAGTAATTTTAAATCAGGTATTGGTAAAGCTAACCTAAAAGGCTCAATATCTGCTTTTGTAAAATATTTAAATGATATTGGTAACGCAGATCTTGTTGCTGATATAGAAGCAAAACTAGCTACACAGTATGACGCTTTAGACGCTAACGGCGATGTTATTAGAGATGCTGACGGTTTAGTTAAAACAAAAAGAGATGGTGATCAAGAAGAATATTTTAATATATTTTCAGATCTAATTAAAGAAAACAAAGTTGATAACGTTGTTTCTAAATCTAGTGGATTAACAAACTCTTTTAGAGCATTGCTTAGGGGTTTTGGCTTTAGCAATGTTGATTTTCAAGATGGAGCTCAAGTATTTGAGTTTTTAGTTGACTATAAAACTAATATGAATAGATCTAGTATATTAGGTAAAATAACATCTAAAGGTATTGGTAAAACAAAAATTAAAGGATTAGAGCCTAAGCAGGACAAAAGATTTAAAGGAGGTACAGATGCTATTGTAGATGATGCTAGCAAACAGTCTTTGTCTGATGTTAGTCAAGACGTTAACGACATAGCAAACATGGGTTGGACAAACAAAACTTGGAAAGAAGGTGGTGGAGACTATGCGGTTAGAGTAATGCAAGAAGAAAAAATGCTTGACGCTTTAATATACTCTAAATATAAAGCAGATAAAGTTCCAGCAAACTTTGTTAAATTAGTTTATTCTGAGTTAACACCTCATATTAAAAATTTTAAACCTGACGACAATGATAATTTTTTTGCATGGGTAAACTCTCAAATACAAAACAAAGCTAACGCTGTTTACAATAGAGAGTTTAAAGAAAAGCCAGATCAAAAAGGCCCAAGCTTAAGCGATAGAACAAAAGAAGGCGCGCCAGTTATTCAACCAGTTGCCGAAGAAACTGAAAGTGATTTTGAAACAGAAAACGCTTTAGCTACTGAAATAAGAGAAAGAAAAGGTGAAGTTATTGAAAAAATTGTAGGTAAAAAAGACAGGACAAGAGTTTTAAGAGATTTAAGTGATGTTGATTTACAAAACAATGTAGAGATAAATAGTGTTATTTCTACTAAAATTGAAAACTTAATAGAGCAAAACCCAAAAAACTTAGAGCAACAAATAGAAAAACTTATAGAAAAAGAGTTTACTAAAATTATTGCTGACGACATGGGTGCAATATCTCAAAACAGTAAAACAAAAGAAGTTACTGTTAGTGAAGAGTATAAAGCTTTTCACGCTTTAGGTTACAATGATATTGTAAGCGCTTTGTCTGACGATGTTATAAAGAATAATTATAATCAGTTATTTGATATTACAAAGGTTGCTAGAGAAGCAGATAAAAAAGTAAATCCAATAACAGGTAAAGTTACTTATCCTGGCAAAGGTATATATAAAATAGGAACTAATAAAGCAAAGTGGACTAAATACTTTACACAAGGCGGTTACACAACTCTTAGAGCAAGAAGAGCTGCATTAGCTAAACTGTTAGCTCAAGCAAAAACTAAACGTGCTTTAGATAACGCTATAATAAACAACTCTAACGATATTGATAAAAAAATAGATGCTAAGCTACGTACTTTTGCAAACTCTTTAGATAACCAAAACAATCAAATAAAAAGCTTTGACAAAGTTAAATACTCTTTAACAAATAAGCAAATGCAAGGTAAAGAGTTTTTAAAAATAATAATGGTGAAAACTGGTGAGCTGTATAGATTAACAAAACCTAATGGAAAACCTTTATTTCCGTCTAAAGGTCATGCTTTAGAACAAGCTATAAATGATTTCATAAGAAATCTTAATATTCCTGGTTTAAGGCCAATGGTAGAGGTTGCTACTGAAAAAGATAATATGGCTGATTTACAGTTAGGTCTTTATTTAGGCGATATAAAAGTAGCAGAGTTTGGTGTTGAGATAAAGCTAGGTGAAGGAGTTCGTTTAACTTCTAATGGAATATCTGGGTATGGAAATATTGATGGCAGCAATATAACTTTTACTCAAAAAAATCCTTACTCAGATGGTAAAAAAGATGTTTTTGACAGAGTTAAAATAGTTAAAAAAGTAAGAAAAGAAATAACAGCTTATTATAAAGAAGTAAATACTAATATACAAAAATATAATGACGGAGAAACTATAAGAGTTGACGAAGGTACAAAGAAAAAACCTAAAATAGTAAGCTATAAAAGAGGTAAAAAACCTAAATTACCTTTAGTAAAAAACGCTAATGATATACAGCCTTATTTTGCACACAAAATAGCTTTAGACAAAGGGCTTGGTGTTGCGGTACAAAACAAAAGCAAAATAGAAGTTGACTTAGGACTTTTAGTTGAAATGGGTTATTCAGGTAAGAAGCACCCTTCTAGTTATATTGAATTTTTAGGTAGTTTTTTTGCTATAGGTAAAGATAAATACTTTAATGGTGACGTGCCAAGTTTAGCTGGTATAGCTGAGGTTATTGTTTTAATGTCATCTTCAGGTGGTTTAAAAGCAACAAAAAAAGGCCCAATGAGTGTTGATTACGGTGTAAAAATGATTAAAGTTGCTCCTAGAATAATGCCTACTCCAAAAGAAATAACGTCAAAATCAAAAGGATCTTTTGTAGATGGTGATTATGTAAAAGGTTTAATGAATAAAAATTATAAACAACCAAAGTATTCTAAAAACCAGATGGAGAACATACCTTTAAACAAGGCTGTTAAGTTTTCTAGATCAACAAATAATCCTACAAAAGGTATTACTGTTTTAGATTTTGATGACACATTGGCAACAAGTAAATCTTTAGTTAGATACACTAGGCCAAACGGAACTGAAGGTACATTAACACCAGAGCAGTATGCTAGTAGTTATGAAGGCATGCTGGATCTTGGTTACGTATTTGATTTTTCAGAGTTTAACAAAGTTGTTGACGGTAAAATAGCTCCATTATTTCAAAAAGCATTAAAGCTACAAGGTAAATTTGGTCCTAAAAATATGTTTGTATTAACAGCTAGACCACCACAATCTCAAAAAGCTATATTTGATTTTTTAAAAGCTAATGGTTTAAATATACCAATTGATAATATAACTGGTTTAGGTAACTCTACATCTGAAGCAAAAGCTCTTTGGGTGGCTGGTAAAGTTGGTGAAGGTTTTAATGATTTTTATTTTGCTGATGACGCTTTACAAAACACACAAGCGGTTAAAAACATGCTAGATCAATTTGATGTTAAATCAAAAGTACAGCAAGCAAGAGTTAAATTTAGTAATTCTTTAGATCCTGATTTTAATAAAATAATAGAAGAAGTAACTGGCATAGAAGCAGAAAAAAGATTTTCGGCTACTAAAGCTAGAAAGCGTGGTGCTAGCAAAGGTAAGTTTAGATTTTTTATACCACCATCACACGAAGACTTTGTAGGATTACTATATAACTTCATGGGTAAAGGTAGGCAAGGTGATGGTCATAGAGACTTTTTAGAAAAAGCTTTAGTTAAGCCTTTAAACAGAGGTTACAGAGAAATAGACATTGCTAAACAAGCTATAGCAAATGATTATAAGTCTTTAAACAAAGAATTTTCTGATGTTAAAAAAAGATTTACAAAGAAAACTCCTGATGGTGATTATAATGTTGAAGAAGCTATAAGGGTATATCTTTGGGATAAACATGGGCATACAATACCAGGTATGTCTGCAAAAGATCAGGCTAAATTAGTAGAGTTTGTTAAGCAAGATACTGATTTAAAAAATTATGCTGAAAATTTAAATCTTATTTCAAGACTAGAAAAATATGTTCCTCCTACAGACGGTTGGGATGCTGGTAATATAAGAATAGACTTATTAGATGCTACTGGTAGAGTTGGTAGAGCAGAGTATTTTACTGAGTTTCAGGAAAATGCTGATATAATGTTTTCTGAAGAAAACTTAAATAAAATAGAAGCTGGCTATGGTAAAGGTGTAAGAGAGGCTTTAGAAGATATGCTTCATAGAATTAAAACAGGTGTTAATAGACCAAAAGGACAAAGTGGTACTGTAAATAAGTTTATGAACTATTTAAATGGCTCTGTAGGGTCTGTTATGTTTTTTAACGTTAGATCTGCCTTGTTACAGCAAATGTCTATTGTAAACTATATAAACTTTGCTGACAATAATATAGTAGCAGCTTCGTTAGCATTTGCAAACCAACCACAGTATTGGGAAGACTTTGCTTTTATATTTAACTCAGACATGTTAAAACAAAGACGTGGTGGTATACAAACAGACATTAACGGTGCAGAGCTTGCTCAAACAGTTGCAAAGTCAACAAATCCTATGCAAACTGTTATTTCTAGGTTGTTACAGCTAGGTTTTTTACCAACACAAATTGGTGATAACATTGCAATTGCAACAGGTGGTGCTACGTATTATAGAAATAGAATAAAAAAATATATTAAAGAAGGTATGTCTCAAAAAGAAGCAGAGACAAAAGCTTTTAGTGATTTTCAAGAAATAACACAGTCAACACAGCAGTCTGCAAGGCCTGATATGACATCTAAACAACAAGCTAGCTGGATAGGTAAAGTGATATTAAACTTTCAAAACGTTACATCACAGTACAATAGATTAATGAAAAAGGCTGGTTCAGATTTAAAAAACAGAAGAATAACGCCACCTAACGGTAATCAAGTACAAAGTGATATGTCTAATCTGTCTAAAATATTATATTATGGCGCTGTTCAAAACGTAGTGTTTTATAGCTTACAAACTGCCTTGTTTGCAGTAATGTTTGATGACGAAGAAGATGATGAAAGCGATGCTTTAAAAAATAAAAGAGAAAGAGTTATTCAAGGTACTATTGACTCTATATTAAGAGGATCTGGTATATATGGCGCTGCATTGTCTACTTTAAAAAATATGGTTATTAAGTTTCAAGAGCAAAGAGAAAAAGGCTACAATAAAGACGAAAGTGCTGTAATAATGGAGGCTTTAAACTTTTCACCAGTTGTAGGTATTAAAGCTAGAAAAATAGTTAATGCTGAAAAAACTCTTAATTACAACTCAAAGGTAATTCCTGAAATGGAGCTGCTTGATATTGATAATCCAATTTGGTCAGCAACAACTAACTATATAGAAGCAACAACAAACGCGCCTACAAATAGAATGTACACAAAAACTCTTAATGTAAGAAATGCTATGGATAGTCAATATACAGCTTTTCAAAGATTAATGTTTTTAAGTGGTTATACTACTTGGAGTTTAGATCTTGGTGATACTGAAAAAATGAAAGATATTAAGCAAAAAGTAAAACAAAAAACTAAAAACCAAAAGAAAAAGAAAAATAAATCATTAATATATCCTACTTTATGAAAAAACTAATTGTAATATTTTTAATAACTTTAGTAGCTTGTGCAGCGCCAAAAAAGTGTTGCTCACAAGACTTTAAAAAGTATTTTAAATTTGCCACGTTTTACGCCGCGGCTAATGGTGGTAACTCTATATCAGATATAGATGTATTTTCTGTAACTAATGGTTTAGAAACTGTAACAGTTAAAACTCCATATGATTATAACTTAGCTTTAGGTATACGTAAAATTGCTAGGTTTGGTTATGAGAATAGAGCTAGTACATTTTACGATGGCACAGAAGAGTCTTGGTCAGACGGTGCTAATGTGGGTAAAGTACGTGGGTTAGAGTTTTTATTTGAAGTAGATTATACAAGACAACAAGGTAATGAGTATTTAGATCAACATCACTTTATAAGATTTGTTGATAATAAATACATATTAAAAGGTGAGTATTTAGAAGATGGCTTTGCTGATATTAAATACTTTGAAACATCAGAAAGATATAGATATAAAGTTAATGACAAATTGTCCTTCAACGCTGGGCTTGCTCAAAGGTTATCCGAACCGTACGGATATGATCCCTTAGCAGAGTGGATGCTAAGCAATGGCAATATACATTACACTTACCTAGCACTACAAGAAGGCTATAATGTCGATGTAGCTGCTAGTGAGTATTTTTCTCCAAGTGGAGAGCTCGTTGCTACAAGCAAAGAGATTTGGGAAGAGGTTGTTATACCAACTATGTTGGCGGATTATACTGAAAGAAAACGTAATGAATTAAACCAAATAATACAACACTCTATTGTTTTAGGTTTTGATTATTATTATTATACTAAATCATTTTGGACACACGCTTGGGCTAACGTTATGCCTTGGCATTACGATGATGATGGTGAGTTTTCTTATCACAAGTATAACAACGGTCAGTGGTTAGATTACAGTGGTGGCTTAATACTTGGTTATAAGCTAAATAAGTCGCTAGGTACGTTTGTTGAAGGTAAATATAACAAATACTGGAATAGAGAGTGGTATGACTTTAAATTTGGAGTAAATTACGTAATCTTCTAACTATGTACCAATACAAAGTAAAACTAGATAGAATTATAGATGGAGACACTATAGATTGTTATATAGATTTAGGTTTTGACATACAAACAAAAAAACGTATTAGATTTGCTGGTATCAATACTCCAGAGTCTAGAACAAGAGATCTTGAAGAAAAAGCAAGAGGTTTAGCTGCTAAAGCTAGATTAAAAGAAATATTAGAAGAGGCTAGTGAAATACATCTTGATTCACATGGCCTTGGTAAGTATGGTAGAGTGTTAGGTCAGCTACACGTTAGCACTGAAAACTCACCAACAATGGTAAATGTAAATGAATTATTAATAACTGAAGGCCATGCTGTAGAATATCATGGTGGTAAAAGATAAACAATGGGAAAAGAACTAAACGAAGACACTGGTTTTCAGGTTAGTGTAAAAACACTTATAGCAATAGGTTTTGCTATGGCAACTATTATAGGCATGTGGTTTGCTTTACAAGCAGATATTGCTGAGGCAAAAGAATTACCAGTTGCACCACCACCAGATGTTACTCGTATGGAGTTTGATATGAAGGACCAAATGATACGTCAAACAATTATGACCACGCAAGAAGACGTAGCAGAGATTAAAAAAACTTTAGAAAAAATAGAGGATAAACTCTACAACTAAAATACAATGAATAAAATATTATTAATATTATTCTTAGCATTTAGTTTAAGCGCAAATGCTCAGATAATAGTAACTGAATTTAATGCAGAGTGGAACGCCGCAAATGGTGTTGAGTGGTTAGATAAACTATCTGACTGCGACTTATCTAAAGTAGATATAGTTAAAGAACCTAAGTTGCAACAAAAACACAAAGTGGTTATAGTACCTACTATTATAATTTTTAAAGACGGTGAAGAAATAAAAAGGTATCAAGCTGATCTTAGCTTTAAAATGTTAGCCACAAGGAAAGATATACAAAACTTTATTAATGACCAAATAATGTCAGATTTTTAAATGAAAAAATTATTATTACTTATATTATTAATACCAAGTCTATTGCTCGCGCAAGGACCAGGTCCTTGTATACCTACATTAATCAATATAAACCTAGATCAATACCCATCAGAAACTACTTGGGATATTCAAGATACTTTAGGTAATGTTATTATATCTGGTGGTCCATATCCAAACGTGCCTAATTATCAGCCACAGTTTATTGTCAACTGTTTACCACCTGGTGAATTATCATTTACTATATACGATCTATACGGAGATGGTTTAGAAGGTAGTATATGGGGTGGACAAGATGGTTCTTATTACTTAATGCAGTGTGGTGATACTGTAGTTTACGGTAGCGATCCTGCTTTTGGCTATGATACTACACATGTGTTTATATCTGCTTTTTGTCCTCCACCTCCACCTGTTCTTGGTTGTATGGACGATGATTATTTAGAGTATAATCCATTGGCTAATATTGATGATAGTAGTTGTGTTACTCTGATAGTTTATGGTTGCACTGATAGCACTATGTATAATTATAATCCGTTAGCAAACTCAATGGATAATATTGATCAGTGTACTTACGATCTTATACTACATGATTTAATAGGCAATGGTTGGATCGGTACTGTTTTAGAAATATATCAAGAAGATGACACAACTTCTTTTGCAATGACAAACGGTGGTTTTAACCAAGCATTTACTATAGACTTGTATGCGCCAGCTCCTGTTAGCGCAAAACTGTTTGTTACTCAACAAGCTCAGTTTACAGCTATAGAGTGTGGTTTTAGTTTAATAAGTCCTGATGGTGATACAGCAATGACTGTTCAACCACCTTTTATAGTGCCATTTACTTTGTACGAAGGTTTTACTTACTGTGGTAATATATGCGAAGAAATAGTATACGGTTGTTTAGATACTTTAGCATTTAACTATGTTGACAGTGCTAACACGGCTGATGACTGCTTTTATTATCCTGGTTGTATATCACCAGCATATTTAGAATATCATATTGATACTGCCAATGCTTATTATACCGACATAAATATACAAGATAGTTGTGAAACACTAGCAATGTTTGGCTGTACTGATAGTTTAGCTTTTAATTATGATAGCAATGCCAACGTAGATAATGGTGGTTGTTTACCTATAGTTATAGGTTGTATGCAGCCAGTAGCATTTAACTACAACCCGCTTGCTAATACACCTGACACTTGTATACCAGTTATATTTGGTTGTACAAACGTAACAGCGCTTAACTACGACAGCTTAGCTAATACCGATGATGGTAGTTGTATTGCAATGGTATTTGGTTGTACTAATCCGCAAGCTTTTAATTATGATCCACAAGCAAATGTTGATGATGGTAGTTGCGTGGCAAAAATATACGGTTGCACAGACGCTACAATGTTTAACTATGATCCATTAGCAAATGTAGACAATGGCTCTTGTATACCTTTTATATATGGTTGTACAGACAGTACAGCTTTTAACTATAATCCACTAGCTAATGCTGATAACAATTCTTGTGTTCCTTACATATATGGTTGCACGGACCCTTCTGCGCTTAATTATTCCGCACAAGCAAACACGGAGGATTTTAGTTGTATTGCTTATGTTTATGGGTGTATGGACAGTTTGGCTCTTAACTACGATTCACTGGCTAACACGGATAACGGTTCGTGTATTTCTATCGTTATGGGTTGCATGGATCAAACAGCATATAACTTTAATGCAAATGCTAATATTGACGATTCTTTATCTTGTCGTTATAGCGCAGGTTGTATTACTGGCGATAGTATACCCTATTGGTTAAATGATCCTTGTTACGCTTGGGTTATAGACATTGATGAGTACTGTTGTGAAAATGAGTGGGACACAGTTTGCCAAGCAACATATAATTATTGTGAAGGCACGTGGTCAGGACCATTGTTAACAAGAGGAGAGCTTAATAAAAAACTAGTAGGTATAACTGATCTTCTTGGAAGACCAACTAAAATAATAAAAAACAAACTTCTACTGTTTATATATAGTGATGGAAGTGTAATTAAACAATTAATAAAAAAATAATATGGCAACAACAATAGCTCAATTAACAATAACAAGTTCAGACCTATTGTCTGATAACTTAGCTATTTCAACAGCGTCAACCTTAACACAAACTGGAACAAACACAGGTATAACAGAAACAACAGGTTTAGCTAAAGCAAAAGTAACTTCAACGGCAAAAGGCACTGCTAGTGGACAAATAACACTATATACGGCAGATGATTTTGCAGCTATACCATATCTGTATGTTAAAAACCTAGACAATACTGCAGGTAATAAAATATTTATATACGACGACTCTACAAGTGGAGACCCTTTGCAATTTCAGCTAGATGCAAATGACTTTGCATTTATACCTATGCACGGTGACAAAACATACAAGGCATACGCAGCAACAAATCCTACTTCTATAGAGTTTATGGTACTAGGAAAAGATCAATAAAAATAACTAAATAATAAAAAAACTATGGCAACAACAGCATCATTAACGTTGGCTAGCACAGACATTGCTGGAGATCCAGTAACTGTTAGTAAACAAGCTACGCTAACAAAAGCAGGATCAGCAAATGATTTAGACCAGTCTACAGGACTTTCTAGAGTTCATTTAAGATCAACAACAAATAAAGTATTACTAGCTGCAAATGCAGAAGGTGATAATTTAGCGGCAAAAGTTTATTTAATAAATAAATCTGAAGACGCTTCACTTTATGTTACAGTAACAATAAACGCACAAACAATAGGTAAACTTTACGGTGGAGACTTTATGTTCATACCTTGGAGTCAAACTGATACATCAGCAAGTATAGAAGTAGCAGCTACAAACTGGACTTCATCTACTGGTGATATACCTGTTGAATATGCTTTATTTCACGAAGACACAGATTTTTTAACTAACGCATAATAATAATAAATATGGCAACAACAAACGCAACAATAGCTTTAGCAAGTGATGTTACTGACAGCTCACTTTCTATTTCTAACACAACAGAACTAAACTTAGCGGGTACAACTACAGGCGTTAATACAATGACTTCTGTAACTAAAGTATTATCAAGCACTGACCAAGTAGACTTAATTGCAACTGGTAGTGTTTCAACAACTCACGCATACGTTTATATAAATAATCCTTCAATAGATGATTCTGAATACTTCAATATAACTATTGGTAACGCAGGTGCTGGATCAGCAACAGATACTGAAGAAATAGGTAGATTATACGCTGGAGATTTTATGTTTTTCCCGTGGGACGTAGATGATGATATTTGCATTACACCAAGCACAGCTAACGACATGACTGTCGAATACATGGTATTTAGCTAAACATGGCAACTTTACAACATAATATAACTACAGTTTTAACTAGAACTCTGCTTGCAGCAGGTGATAAAGTTAGAGTTAGTAATATTACGTTGGCAAATGTACACGCTAGCGCTAATGCTGAGGTTGATCTTTTTTTAAATAAAGGTGATGACAATTTTTATATATTAAAAAATGTTGAAATACCACACGGTACAACGCTAATACTAGGCCCTGAAGACAACATAAGTTTTAACAATAGCTTAAATGGTTTTTCACTAAGAATACAAGTAGACAATGGCGACGGCTCAACAGCTGTTCCTGTAGACGTTATAATAACATAACAAATGAGTATAAGTCAACACATAAGTTACAAAGAAGGTGTGTATAGCAGAACTGCAACACGCTTAGGCATAGACAACGAGCCAAATGACGAGCAAATGAATAACATGCTTGACATTGCTCAAGAGGTATTTGAGCCTTTACGTATGTGGGTAGGTGGACCTATAAAAATTAATAGTTTTTTTAGATCACCTGAGTTAAACAAAGCAATAGGTGGTAGTAGCAAGTCACAGCATTGTCAAGGACAAGCCATAGATCTTGATGATACTTTTGGTAGAGCTACTAATGCTGAGATGTTTGAGTTTATAAAAAAACACTTAGACTTTGACCAAATGATATGGGAATTTGGAGATGATGAAAATCCAGACTGGGTACATGTAAGTTATGTATCTGAAGAAAAAAATAGAAACAGATGTTTAAAAGCATATAAAGAAAATAATAAAACTAACTACAAAATAATTTAATCAAATGGCAAGATACATAGGACAACCAACAACCGTAACTAATGTTTTCACTGGTGATGCAAACTTTGTGCACACGCAAGGTACGCCAGCGGCACAGTGGGTAATAAATCATAACTTATCTAAAAAATGTGCTGTTACAGTTGTTGATTCTGCAAACGAAGTAGTGATGGGGCAGATTACGTACAATAGTGTTAACCAAGTTACGCTAGACTTTGATGGTTCTTTCTCAGGAAAAGCCTTCTTTAATTAAAATAAAACAAACAATATAAAACAAAAATAAAATGGCAGATGTAAAATTTCTAGCAAATATTGACCTGAACGATAATCAGCTCTTAAATATGAAGCTACAGCACTTAAGTTCTGATCCGACTGGTGTTGAAGGACAACTATACTACAATAGTTCAAACAATGTAGTAAAGTTTTATGATGGATCAAACTGGATAGCTTTTGGAACAGCGACTGGAGATATAACTAGTGTTGTAGCTGGAGCTGGTATGACTGGTGGTGCATCAGATGGTGCTGCAACTTTAAATGTTATTGGTACAACAGGAGCAATTGAGGTTAGCGCTAATGCGGTTACTCTTCCTACAGCTCTTACAGTACCACAAACAATATTTAACACTAGTTTAAAAGTAGGTTATGCAGATAATGGTGGTAATATAGACTTTAGCACAGATAATGCAATTATATTTGACATTGATGGTACTCAACAAATAAAACTAACAGATGGTGTTTTAGCTCCTATAACTGATGACGATATTGATTTAGGTTCAAGTTCAAAACAATTTAAAAACGCTTTCTTTGACGGTACTGTTGAAACTGATGTTTTATCTATTAATGGTACAGCGGTAACAAGTACGGCTGCCGAGTTAAACATATTAGATGGTGTTACATCTACAGCGGCAGAACTAAACATATTAGACGGTGTAACTAGCACGGCGGCAGAATTAAATATTTTAGACGGCGTAACTTCAACAGCTGCCGAGTTAAATATACTTGACGGTGTAACATCTACGGCTGCTGAGCTAAACGTACTAGATGGTATAACTGCTGTAGTAGGTGAATTAAATGCTTTAGACATAGGAAGTACTGCTGTTGGTACTGCAGTTGCTAGTAAAGCAGTAATCTTAGATTCAAACAAAGACTACACGGGAATAAGAAATCTTACAATAGCAGGTTTAACAACTGGTACTGGTAGAATTATAGTTGATGATACAACTAATGCAACAAGCACTACTAACGGATCTTTACAAACAGATGGTGGTTTATCAGTTGCTTTAGACGCTGTAATTGGTGATGATTTAATTATGTTATCAGATTCTGCTCAAATTTCTTTTGGTGCTAATAAAGAAGTAGCTTTAAAACACGAGCACAATAAAGGTTTAATATTACAACACTCAGCAACAGCTGACGGCTCTGGAACAACGCTTACGTTACAATCAGCTGAAGCTGTTGTTACTGCTAATGAAGAAATTGCTGCGTTACAATTTGACCCATCAGATTCAGATGGTACTGACGGTACAGCTATATCTGCTAGAATTGCTGCTATCGCTGAAGGAACTTTCTCTGCAAGCAACAATGCTACAAGACTTGAGTTTCAATTAGGTGCTTCTGAAGCTGCTAGTACAGACACTAAGAAAATGACTTTATCGTCTGCAGGTTTACTTACAATTACTGATGATCTTGTTATAAAAGGAGGTGGTACAATTGGTGGTGCTGATGATACAGACTTACTAACACTTGGTAACGCTATATTAACTGTCGCTGGTGAAGTATCTATGACAACACTAGATATTGGTGGTACTAACGTTTCGGCTACTGCCGCAGAACTTAACATTATGGATGGTGTGACGGCAACTACTGCTGAGCTTAACATTTTAGACGGAGTTACAAGTACTGCTGCCGAACTTAATATTTTAGACGGGGTTACAAGTACAGCCGCAGAGCTTAATATCTTAGATGGTGTTACTAGTACAGCTGCAGAGTTAAATACATTAGACGGTATCACAGCTGTTGTTGGAGAACTTAACGCTCTTGATATTGGTAGCACAGCGGTAGGAACAGCTGTAGCGAGCAAAGCTGTTATACTAGACTCTAATAAAGATTATACTGGTATAAGAAACTTTACAATTACTGGAGATTTAGTAGTTGGTGGTGAAACTACAACTGTAAACGTTACAACTACTACTACAGCAAACGGTGTAATATTTGAAGGTACAAGCGCTGATGGTCACGACGCAACACTTAAATCTACTGTTGCTAGTTCTGACAAAACATATACACTACCAAACTTAACTGGTCATGTAGCTTTATTTGCAGCTGCTCCAACAGCTACAATATCTTCAACACCTGCTGAGCTTAATATACTAGACGGAGTTACATCGACTACTGCTGAATTAAATATTCTTGATGGAGTAACTTCTACTGCAGCTGAACTTAATATACTAGATGGTGTAACTTCAACCGCGGCTGAATTGAACATACTCGATGGAGTAACATCAACTGCAACGGAGTTAAACATACTTGATGGAGTTACTAGCACAACAGCTGAGTTGAATATCTTGGATGGTGTTACTGCTACTGCCGCTGAGATTAACTTAATTGACGGTGGAACATCTAGAGGTACAACTGCTGTGTCGAATGGCGATGGTTTCTTACATAACGACGGTGGTACAATGCGTATGACTAACGTTAGTAAGCTTGCAGATTTATTAGCTGGTACTAACATATCAGCTTCAAGCTCTGTATTATCTGTAGCTAATGCCGCTACTAATGCTAAGGGAGTATCTGAAAGAGCTACAACCGCTGAAGCTTTAGCTGGTACTGATGATGAAAGACACGTTACACCTGCTGGTTTAGCTGCAAGAAGTTTTAAAGCTACAATTGGTGATGGTAGTGATTTAGATATTACTATTGAGCATTCTTTAGGAACAAGAGACGTTATTGTACAATGTTATGACGCAAGTTCTTATGAAACTGTTTACGTGCAAGTAGTTAGAACAGACGCAAACAATATTACAATTGATACTAACGTTGCTGCAACAACTAACGATCTTATAGTATTAATAACTAAGGTAGATTAAATATAAATTAAATTAAATTAAATTAAATGGCTACACACAAAATAAATGCAAATATTGACTGTGATGGTAGTATAACTACAGCCGTAGGAATAACACACCAAGGCGATACTAATAATAAAATAGCTTTTACTACAGATACACAAACGTTTTCTTGTGATGGTAATGAGTCTTTAATTATTCGTGGTAATGCTGTTACAAACGAACCGTTATTTGAAATTAACGGTGCTGGAGCTGGTAATCAATTAAACATAGGTTTATTACTAAAAGGTGTTACTGATGGTAATCCTATAAAAATGAAGATGCAAGCTCCAAATGATAGTTCTAGTGTTACTGGCGCTGGTATATTATCTTACGAACCAGACGCTGATACATTTAACATAGGTCAAAGCACTACCCATAATAGTATGGCTATATCTATTAACAATGATGATATTGCTACATTTACAAATGCAGCTACATTAAGTGGTGGTTTTGTTTTAGATGGCAATACTATTACCGGTGTAGACAACGCTAGTGAATTTACAGATGATGATAATCACATAATGACATCGACTGCTATTAAAAATAAAATAGCAGATAATGATAATAGCTTTATGTTGGTTTCAACTACTACAACACAAACCGGTACTAAAACTTTTAGTGGTGTTATAGATATAACAAACACTACAGACTCGTCAAACGCTACAGGCGATACTGGAGCTTTAAGATGTGAAGGTGGTGCTAGTATTGCTAAAAAAATATTTGCTGGTAGTACAATAACAGGTTCTGCAGATGTAATAGCTTTTTCTGATAGAAAACTAAAAGACAATATAGAAACTTTAGATGGTAAAAAAGTTTTAGATATGAGAGGCGTTAGTTTTACTAGAAAAGATACAGGCTTACCTAGTTCTGGAGTTATAGCTCAAGAAATACAAGAGGTAGCGCCAGAATTAGTACACGATACCGAAGGTACTTTAGGTGTTGCTTATGGTAACTTAGTAGGTTATTTAATAGAAGCTGTTAAAGATCAACAAAAACAAATTGATGAATTAAAACAAAGATGCAGTGGCTGTTCCAAGTAGTGGCGCTATAAGTCTTGCTGGTATTAGAGCTGAAATAGCAACTAACACTTACAACGCTAGTGCTACAACAACGTCTAGTTTAGAAGATTGTTCTGATGGTTCTGTAGCAACTATTAATACAGCCAATGACGCTGCAGATAGACCTGATGGTAGTACACCACATGCAATGTCAGAATTTTACGCTTATGACCACGATCTTAGCGGATTCAACGATGATATAAGTTTTGATTTTGATGGCGCTAATGACTACTTACACTTTTCACAAGGTAATATAGGTACTGATCTAGAGGCTACAGGTTCTATTAGCGCTTGGGTTAAGCTTGACTCAATGTCTGCTAATGGTTTTATATGGCAAATAACCGCTGAAGAAGGTACTGATGACCAGATTATATTGTTGTGGAATAATGCTGCTGGCGTTATAAGAGGTAACGTTAAGTTTGGTGGAACTGCTAATGTAGTTGATTCTGGTAGTGGTTTAGAAAACGATGGTAACTGGCATCATGTTGCAATGACGTGGGATTCTGGTTCTAAAGCATCTGCTAATAACATAGTTAGATTATATATAGATGGATCACAAACAGACACAGATGCTATAGGTAATACTTGGAGTAATGCAAGTGGTCACGCTGGTTTTATTATTGGTAGAAACAATTTACAAAGTAATGCTTATTGGAACGGTCATATGAACGATATAGCGTTTTTTAGCGATGTGTTAACATCTTCTGAAGTTTCAGCAATATATAATTCAGGCGCGCCTAAAGATGAAAGTGATCATTCAGGTTTAATAGCTTATTATACAATGGAAGCTTATAGTGATAACGATACTACTTTAGCTGATGATTCAGGTAATAGTAAAACTTTACAGATAAACAATAGTACAAACATAGACAGTACAGACACACCGTAATATGGCAAAAAAATATGTAATAATAGATAGTAGCTATGTAAGTTCAGTAGATTTTACTAAGGTACAAGAAACATCTGCAGATACGTTAAGGTGGAATAAAAACAATACAAAGACTTTTGTAAAGTACGAAGGTTACAAGCCAACTTGCTTGCATGGTAAAACTGCTTATACTCACGCGCAGATATTGAATATATTAAACGACGTTGATGGAGAGTGGTATATAAAAGACACAACATCAAAAGTAGATTATATTCAGACTGGGCAAAAAAGAGTACAATTTATTTAACAATTTCTTAACATTAAATGTATAAATTATATGAGTTGTTTAGTGATAATACTATTATGGAAACAACTAATCAAAATAAAGAACCGGCTGTGGCCTTAGTATATCTTATTATAATGATAACGGTATTTGGCATAGCTATGATATAAAAAAAGGGAGTAACTTTCGTTACCCCCTTTTATTATTTTCTAACAGTTAGTTAAAACTCAGAATTTTTCTGGTTTTGTACTTCAACTCTTAGTTCCTGTGCCAAGCCTTTAATTGCTTGCATTGCTTTTCTGACTCTCGTGCCTGCAGAGTTATTACCCTCTACAAACTTAGTCATATCTGACTGAGTGTCATTTACTAGATCTTGTAATTGATCATATATTCCTGCACATTTATTAAAACTCATAATTTAATTTGATTTGATTTATAATTTAATTTACTTCTTAACAAAGAACGAAGCTACTAAAACTAGTACAACTAGTCCAGCAAAACCTCCAGTTCCGAAACCATTAACTAAAGCTGTTAAGTTTGCTATTACGTCCATACCAAATAGCATACCTCCAGTTAATACTTCCCATAAAATTGTAAGTGGTAACAAAGTCATTAACACACCTGCTAATCCACTAAAAAATCCATTTAAATAATTAAATACTTTATCCATTTTGTTTATTGTTTAAGTTAATACTAAAATTTAAGACCAAACCCTAACATTAAGTTAGTTGTTTTTAAGTTTGTGTCATATACTACTTTTGGATCAATGTATATTCCTTTGTGGAACGTAAACATTTTACCAACACCAATTGTTAAGTTATCTGTATCTAAGTTAGGAGCAGATACATAGCCAAATAATCCATTGTAGAAATATCTAACATGTGCATCTAGTACCATTTCTGCAGACGAGTCTGCTTGAGATACGTTACATCCAACCATTAAGTTATCTGAAATAGCATAACCAACTGTTGGTGCTATAGACCATTCAGTCCAAGCAGTATTAGCAATGTCACCAGTACCTAAGTACCAGTTACCTTTTGCGTTTTGAGCGTTAACACTTACAGTACACAGTACTGCTAAAGCAAAACTCATTAAAACATTTTTCATAATTTATTGTTTAGTTATAAGCCTGTTATTTCACATGATCCACCGGCACAGGCTAATTCACCAGATAGATCAGTTTCGTCAGTTTGTTCCATTACATTTTCAAGATTTACATCTTGTAGTAATTTAACTAACTGATCAAACTTCTTTTTAGTTATATCTTCAAACGGAGCTTGAGTGTATGTACCACCATCATAAGGTAATACAGACAAACCGTTGTAGCAGTCTCTGTTTTTCCACATCCATTGACCAGCTTTATCCCAGTCATCTTTCTTTAAACTTATAGTAGCAGATACATTATGTGTATTACTACCGGCCGTGTGGCCAGGCGCAACCCATTGTGTAGCTACTTTTTTTACACGTTCAAGTAAATCAAAAGCAGACTCAGTTCTTAATATAGAACCTTTAGGTGCTGACTGAGGTATTTCAATTACAGCAGTGTCGTGTGGCCTGAAATATTCATCTTGCACAAGTTCAGGGTGATTACTAACTAGGTATTTATATATAGCTTCATTTTTACCAACACGCAGTCTACGCATATAATAATCATTGTGCCACGCGTGAATACCTGAAGATGTTCCAAGTACAAGAGATGTTGTTCCTGCAGGTTTAACACACGTTGTACGTGCCGCGGGATTTATACCTATCAATTTTGAAACTCGCTTGTTCTCTTGTTTTACGATATTTGCACCTTCCTGCATATCCAGCTGGAGTACAGCGGCACTCCCTATTCCTGTCATGGACACACCGATAAGCGCATCTTTCTCTGTTGTCTCTTGCCATATTTCTCTTAAGTAATGAAATTCAGTATATCCAGCTTGTAATGTTCCTATAAACGTTGCAGCTTTAACTCTTGCATTATAATCGTCTTGATCAACAACGTTAGACACATTAACTTCACACAGGTTGCAGAACTGAAAAGGACGCAGTCCTATTTCGCAGCAAGGATTAGTGCCCCAATCTTTGTCATGACTAAAATAGATACCCGGCTCTCCAGATCCCGACAACTCTATGCGTTTCCAC
>Ga0315315_10000248_pt1 | contig 42754 bp, 37 predicted proteins | sample M140m3416metaG_FD_203699 | JGI IMG/M metagenome (GOLD analysis project Ga0315315, IMG submission 203699) | Ammonia-oxidizing marine archaeal communities from Monterey Bay, California, United States - M1 40m 3416 | ecosystem: Environmental > Aquatic > Marine > Intertidal zone | place: USA...
GAAGAAACAGACGAAGATATCGACGAAGATATCGAATTAAATTGTGAAGGATTTCCTGAATGTGAAGATGAAGAATTGGATGAAGTAATGAAAGAAATGTTAAATAATAACATGAAATTCAATATTGTATTTACAGTTGGTGAAAATGGTGGAATGCCATCTATGCAATTTGGAGAAGATTATGAAGAAGAAGAATATGATTTTGATGGAGATGAAGAAGATGAAGATGAAGATGAAAAAAATAAAGATATGAAATTAGAAGATAAAAAATACGACGACGTGACAGAAGAAGAATGGTTAGAGTTAGCTAGAAAACAAGAAAAAGAAATGAAGAAAAACGGAACGTTTTATTCCACTAAATATCAAAAAGGAAATAAAATTTTATATAAAAAAAAGGGGTGGAATGATTTTAAAAAAGGAAAGATTATGTCAGTTAATCGTAGTAAAACAAGAAGTAAAGTCACGTATGATCTTAAATTGGATAAAAAATTTAAAGGTAAAAGTATTTATAAAAAAATATTGTCTGGTCGTATTAAAAACCAAGAAAAGTCGCCCGAAGACAGTAAAGATATATTCTCTGAACTACAAGAATTAATTAAAACCAAAGAAGGTTCGGGTAAAGATGCTATGGAGAAAAAATTTGCCGAGTTATGTAAAGCACAAGAGGAAAAGGAACTTATTTTGAGTAAGAAAAAGGAAAAAAAAACTAAAGAGAAAAATTTTGTAAAATTAAGAAAAATGTTACGAGCAAGACACGCAAGTAATGATTTTAAATATTTTAAAGATATGTCACTTGACGCTCAAACTAAAATTTTAGGTAAGCTTCAAGCTGTAAATGACTTTTCAAAAATAGAAAAACCTTATAAAATACAATTACTTGATTCAGATATTCCCCTAGAATTTAAAGCTGATGCGTTAAAAAAAATCAACACATTAGACTATATGGACCCAGGATCAGGTGAATATTATAAAATTAAAAACTGGGTGGATACATTTATGCGAATTCCTTTTGGAAAACATCAAAATTTACCAATCTCTATTAAAGATGGACCAGAAAAGTGTCAAGAGTTTATAGAAAATGCTAAAAAAATATTGGATGAAGCAGTTTATGGATTAGATGACGCAAAAATGCAAATATTACAAATGATTGGCCAATGGATATCTAATCCAAACTCTCTAGGAACAGCAATTGCGATTAAAGGACCACCTGGAACAGGAAAAACAACACTTATTAAAGAGGGAGTAAGTAAAATTTTAAACAGACCTTTTGCTTTTCTAGCATTAGGTGGTGCCACGGACAGTAGTTTTCTAGAAGGACATTCATATACATATGAAGGTAGTCAATGGGGAAGAATTGTAGATATCTTAATTAAATGTAAATGTATGAATCCTGTGATTTATTTTGATGAATTAGATAAAATTAGTGATACACCAAAAGGAGAGGAAATTGTGGGAATTCTCACACACTTAACAGATACAACTCAAAACGATAAATACCATGATAAATATTTCTCAAATATTGATTTTGATTTAAGTAGAGCTTTGTTTATATTTAGTTATAATGAGGAAAGTAAGGTTAATACAATTCTAAAAGATAGAATGTACAGAATCTCTACAGATGGTTACGTTAGTAAAGAAAAATGTGTTATCGCAAACGATTATTTGATACCCAAAATTCAGGAAAATGTTAATTTTCAAGACGGGCAAATTATTATTCCAGATGATACTATTACATATATATGTGACACTTTGACTGATAAAGAAAAGGGAGTTAGAAATCTAAAAAGATGTTTGGAAATCATTTATACCAAATTAAATTTATATCGTCTTATGAAGGAGGGATCTAGTTTATTTAATAAAGAAGAAACAATCAAAGTTGAATTTCCTTTTACAGTTACAAAAGAAATTGTTGATAAATTAATTAAAAAAATAGGGGGAAATAACACCCCCCCATTTGGAATGTATATTTAAAATATAATCGTAAAAAATATAATTATATTTTAGAAATTTATATTATGAAAACTAAAAAATGTTTAAAACAACAAAAAACAATAAGAAAAACATGTAATCCGAATAAGGAAAAGGATCCAGGTATCCACGGATTGTTTGGTGCCAAAGGACACATATCAGTTGATAATGGTAAGGAAGACCCATATAAAAATAAGGAATTTTACAATTTTTTATCTCGAATGGAAATTTTTAAGGTAAATTTACAAGCAAATTTTTTATTTTGGATTACATATACAATATCTATCATTGTACTTTCTATTAGTTTTGGAAAACAAAGTTCAATAACCAAAAATATTTTTATGGGTTATTTTTCTGTAATATTGGTAATGGCGACAGGATATATGGCACACTATCTCGCTCACACTTTAGATTTTAAACAATTATATATAGATTTTATTGTTTCTAATTATTTTTTTGGAGAGAATTTTAGATTATTTTCTGAAAAAACACATAAAAAAATACAAAAATGTATTGTTTATACTTTAGATTTTCATAACATAATACATCACGATTCAAGTATAAATAAAAGTGGGGTTAATATCTTTATAGAAGCTGTACAAAATTTATTATTGGAAGGGGGTTTATGGATTATTGCTTCAATAATATTTGGATTAGGTATTGAATTTTGTGGTGAAATATATAGATTAAATACGATGATAATGTTATTATGGATACTTGTTTATACTAGTGTCCATCTCATAAATTATAGAATTGTTCATCCAAACTCTCATATAGCACACCATATGGACTATTATACAAATTTGTCATTAACAGATTTTTTTGATTTAGTATTCGATACATCACATGATAAAAATAATATACAAGATATTAATCATTTTACTATAAATGTATTAATAGTAACATTTTTATTATATGTAAGTAAAATGTATTAGAATAATTCTAAAAGTGTGTTTGCCAAATCTTTTCCAATTTTTAATGGTTCATCTTGAATTGTTTTGTGGTTATAAATTGGATGTTTCATACACCCTTCCATTGTTATTCCTCTTGTAAAATCATCGAGTGTCTCTTTGGCGCCTTTCATATACACATCATCATAATAATTTTTTAATTGAAAATGTTTATTTTTTTTATTTAATGTTTTGTTAATACTATCAAAATATGGAGGCTTACAACCATGACTATGAACGAGAAAATGATTTTTACACCCTTCGTCACCGTGTATATCAAATACTATATCATAACCATATTTTTCCATTTGTTTTTTAATAGCCTTGACCTCTGGTGATTTTGTATGTAACCAATCTCTATTCAAATTTATACCTTTACTTGTTACATACCAATGTCCTCTTTTATTTCCATCTGGATTTGCATTTGGGATAATGAAAAAGGTGAATTTTTTTACAAACGATGATTTTCTCTCCAAAAGTCTTTTTACAAACCCTTCTAATATCCAAGAATTAATAGTTTCTCCAGAATGTTGACCGTTTACAAGCCAAACTCTCTTTGGACCATTACCTATTTTTTTCATTAATATTGGGTTTTTATCCTTTGTATAACCAATTGTTTTCATATTAGGTAATAATTTTTTACTTTTTGAAAAAGGATAAGGAGGATAAAACGCAAACCACATAGTGCTTTTTTTTGGGTTTATTTCCCAGCTTAATTTTTTCCTTTTAATATTTACCTTTGTTTTAAATCTTTTCCAATTTTTATTATCATATGAATAACAAACAGTATAACCTTTCCAGTCATTAAAATAATTTCTTATTTTACATATATTGAATTTTGTTTTTCCGCTTAAATTATATGCCTTAAAATAAAACCAATTCTTGTATTTTCTTTTAGTTGAATAAGGATAAGGTTCTTCTCGTATTTCTAAATCTACTATATTATCTGTTGTTTTTTTATGAATAATATTACCACTTTCAAAGTTTGAACTTATATGCAAGGGTAAGGGTTTTTTCTTAACTGTCTTATTTTTCCTCTTGTTATTATATTTTTTAGTTTTTGGCATATATAGTTTGGAGAGATTTTTAATATTATTTAATTATAATATTAAATTAATTATCATTTGGATGAGATTTTGATGATTTTGCTACTTGAAGAGCCTTTAATCTACCAAGTCTATCCATAGAACCTGTATTTGCCTGTAATTTAGATTGGGATTTTGTAATATATCCATTTCTAAACATTGTTCCCTTTCTTGCTTCTGGACCTACCAGATTATTATTTATCAATACAGCACCTAATTCAAGTTTATCTCTATCTGGTTGTAATGTATCTTGTTTTCTATTACTTGAATTTGGCGCACCAAATCCACCTGACATAAAATAACTGTTTTGGACGCTATTTGAGTTTGGAACAAAGGTACCAGTTACCTTTGTATCATTAAAACCTTTAGCTCTGTGAGCGTGTGTTCTATTTGGTTTGATAGGAGCTGCTCTTGGTTGAGCTATTGTTACATTTTTCGCACAACTTGTTTTATTATTTGTAAAACATTTACATGAAGCTCTACTTTTCAATCTTAACATATATACTAGTTGAATATTTTATTTGCGTGGGCGTCATATAGTTGTTCTATAACTAAACTAAACGAATAGTCATTGTTATTTAAATAAACTATTCTTCCCAATTCATCTAACAATTTGATTTTCATTTTTTTTATATTTACAGGTCCAAAATATGCTCTTCTTGATTGATAAAAAATATCATCAAGTTGTTGTAAATTAGGATTATTTGGTATTTTTGCTATAGCATTTTGATCGTTAAACATAGATTCTTGAAATGGGGATGCTAATGTGTTAGCATAATTTTTATTAAAATCATCAATCGATAATATATAATATTTGGAACCTAAAGTATCATATGTTGCTTCAGGATTAAATCCTTCTTGTTTATTGTAACTTACACCGCTAGAATCTGTATAATCAGTATCCCAATCATAATACTGTTGTCTATAACCTAATATCCACCCCATATTTAATTGAATTGGTCTTGACTGATCATCATCTAATCGCCAATCTATATTAAAAGCATAAGTTGTATTATCATCTGTTGGTTGTCCTCCATCTGTTAAAAGTCTATAATCTCTAAAAAACCCAAATTTTCTAGTTATAGAGTCATATTTACAAGCAATTCTATTCAAGGATAAATCACTAAAAACATATGTATTTAAATAATCTGCCAACATATTACCATTATAGATACCGTCGGTTATTTTTATTGTTTTCTTTTCTTTTGATCCAGAAACAATTAACCCAGTATTAACATCAATATCATATAATTCAATAGTAAATTCATTTGTCCCTAATTTTGAACAAAAAGTATAATTTGCATTTGGTATTTGGACGCTCTGAACTGTTAAACTTATTACATTTTTAAATTCTTCAGGTAAATCAATAACAAAATCTGTTGCTACGGTGTTGTAGTATGATTTTCTAAATTTTGTATTGATATTAACTAATTGGGTTTTTGTTTGTTTAGCGATGGGATTAATTTTATTAGTATGATATTCGTTGGCCTTTTTATTTCTCTTTATTACAAATTTATTATTGTTTTGAAAAGTTTCATTATGATCTAATTCTGTTGTAAAATCACTCTCTATTAATTTATATTTATTTTTATCTTCTTTAAGAAAAGTAAAAAGATTATTTTTACATTGTATCAAAAACTGTTTCATTTTTTGTTTTTCGTCCTGATCCAAATTTTCCTCTTCAACATTATTTAGTAAATTATTATAGTTTTTTTCCACCGTCTCTTTGGAAGGGTTCATACTTTTATCTAAATTAAAAATATCCATATAGTCATCTTTTGTATAATTATTTGTATCTAAATCGAAATTCATATAATAAATTAGTATATTTTAATTTATGTAATATATACATATAAAATGAGTCGTTGTTTTGGATCATCATCAAAATTATCAGCTAAAGAATATATTTATAAAAAAAGAAATTATAAACTCTTTTGTGATTTAAGAGAAAAATATATAGCAAATGGATATAGAAATACAGGTACAACAAATGCGTGTATAAATGATAATGGTGTAATTGTAAAATTTAATAGCCAAGAAGATCACGCAAATATAAAAAAGGGGTTTGGACAATATCTTTCTACATCTAGACCAGATTTATCTAAAAATCGGGTAGGACAACAAATCGGAACAGATATGCAATTTTGCAGTCTATATGGTACAAATACATTAGATAGGACAGGTAATGTAGATTGTAGTAATAATTATTCGTATCATAGTAAGATGTTAACTTTAGCATGTTCCGGAGATACAGCTCAAACAAAGTCGGTTGATTCTCTCGGAACATATGTAAATAGGTATGCCGAAATAAAAAACAAAGAAGGTCTAGAAACCGACACCACCGCATTTCCTAGTGGAAAAAAACAAATTTATGAATTATGTGGTACAGATTTTCCTCTTAGAAATGGAACAAGAACACAAATAATAATTGCTAGTGAGTTACCTACCCCAATTATTGAAAGTTTTGTGATTGTTTTTGTTTAAAATTTCTATATAATATATTTTTATATATTATATGAGTTCTGTAGCTTATTTAGACGTTACATTCAATAAAAATTTGACATTAAAAGAAGGAACACTCTACAATTTACAACAGAGATTTTTTATTACTGTTGGAGCAGACCCACCATTTAATCCAATATCTGCTGAAATTATTAATAATAGAGTTAGATTAGGTATTAGTAATGAAAAAATCCCTCAACCAGATAAAAACATCAAAATAGAATATTCATCCACATTCCCTGACGAAGTAAATGGAGCTTTAGTTGATTCTTCTACAGGGTATGTTATAACTAGTTTGACAACTGTTAGAACACAATATAAAACAGAGATAAAAGCGAGTAGCGTAGGAGTAACAAGACCCGAAATAATTAGCGCCGTCGTTGAACATGAAGCTCCAAAAGAAATGGTAATTAAATTTACACCTGGAAGAGATGTTTCAAGCAATTCTATTAAAGGAGGTATCGCATCATTACCATCACAAACAGGAACCTCTGGATATGGTATAACACCTCTTTTTCTTCTAGGCGACGAGGGTGCTTATAGCACTCCTAATTGGGTTGATAATAGCAATAATACTGAATTTGAAGATGGAAAATTTGCAACATTAAAGTTAACAGATTTAATTGGAATTCAAAATGGTATGAGAGTAAGCTTAGATATTTCTGGTTTTAATATTGCCGACCAATTTGATTTATCTATGAATAAAGATAACGAAACAACAACATTTAATGTAACAAATAATGTTAAACGACTCGAGGTAGATAAAGCCTATATTAGTAATATTGACCCTTCTGCTGTAATTATTTACTTTAAAGTAGGCGATTCTAGTGGAGTTAATATGGCTAATATTGATTTAACAAATACAACTAGATACAAGGTTTTTATGGATGCGTCGGGTTCAAATGCTTTATATGATGTTAGCGGAGTGAAAAGTATATCATTTAACTATTCTGAATGTAATGAAAGAGGTATTCCTTCTGAATACAAAGATGTAATTGGGATAAGATATGAACTTCGCGCATTTCCCTTTAAATATAATAATGGTGGAAATAACAATATTAAAATTATGTTTAATTTAAATTCAGGTGAAAATGGTAATGTTAGAATTAAAGATGTATTTGATAATAAATGTTTTAATTCTTATTATGACCCTAATGCAGTTCAAACTTCAGGAACAACTGATTTAAGCTGTATCCCTATCACGAATAATATGATAAAGGGTATTAAAATCAATCCTCAAAAATTAGATGTTAGTGGAGAAGTTTATGATTTATCTTATAATGTTATCTTAAATTTTCAGACTAATGGACTTAGTCCCGAAGATATAAGTGGGTCAATAGTAGGAACTCCTAGTTTGACAGATTTTTCGTTTAATAATATAACTACAGGAAAGATTTTTTATCCTGATGTTGTTGAACAACTTGACTCATCTAGAGTTCGACTAGTTGTCAATTATGATAAACTCAACTTTAACAAAATGATTACTCAAGGAGATGAAGCAAGATTATCATATACAAATACTTCATGGCCTTCTTCTATAAAAGATCAATACGGTAATTTTATGTTAGCTCAACCGGATATTACTGTTACTAATTTACTAGATGGTAGTGGAAATGTAAGAGCCGATGGAATGGCACTTCGTAAAACTGGAGCTCATTGGAATCAAATAGACATTTCATACAATGTCGATATATGTTTAAATTGTATAGATGCTTCAAACAATATTTATAACCCTGACCTATCTGGAGGATTTACATTATCAGTAGATTATCCATCTGGAGTAGAAATTACTGAAATTGTTAGGGTTAATGATAATAAAGCTACTATAAAATTAAATAAAGGGTTTTATGCCACTTCCTTTCCAACGTTATCTTATTCAAATACTAACTCGGTAAGTAGAAATGCGTGGGGGCCTAAATTAAAAAACGACAATTCACTCACCTCTAGGCTTATTAATTCTCTTTCTGTTATAGAAGCTCCACGACAAGTGTTTATATACAATTCGGGTAAAATTAACGAACTTGGTATTATTGATATATCATTTACAGAACAGATAATTAAACTAGGAAATAAAGAAGGTTTTAAATATTCGGTAGGTTATTCAAACTCAATACCAGATATTAGTACAAATGGATTTATAGCCGTTGATCCAGCAAACGTAGAATTAGTTGATGGTAGAATTCGTTTGCATACTGCATTTAATGGTTCTGGTGGTATTGATGTATCTGGTGGAATTCTTGGATTTTCTAAACAACATACGTCTTCCTCTAATCATATTAAGGTTAAATACGGAATCACCGACCTTAGTTTTAATAGACCTGAAGGGGGCACAGGATTTCTTCCCAACTTTACATCATTACTTATGGAAGATACTAGTAATAATATTTTTGACCTTTCTTGTAATCTTTCTCCTCCTGTTAATGAGCCCGTAGCTATTATCCGTCCTGATTATCCAAATGTAGTTTATGTTACTATTCAACAACCAGTTTATGACGATTCTGGTGATTATTTAGATTCGGTAGCCGATTTGTCTTTTTCTTTCCAGGATATATCTAGTATCAATCTTATAGATAACTCATACAATACTCAATTTAATTATCTAACTGATATATCATCTACAAAGGTTTCATATGAAGAAGGAACCTCATTGCTAAGGATTGAGTTTCCTGTAGATTTATCAAATAATGATTTAAGTTTGAATTATATCGATATAAGTGGTATAAGAGACCAAAATGGAGGAATACTACAATCTTTTACTGATTTAGATATACGTAGTAATGTATTATGGTGTGATGTTAGTGGTGGAGATAGCAATACATGGACGGAGGGAACCGAAGGTTTTGAAGCAGGATATCCTTTTATACATGGTGATGCTGGAAATGTAGTTTATTGTAGATGGAACCCTGATTTTACCGATTTTGAAGGAACATCACTCGATAGTTATTATGTTAATGGTGACGGACACGATTTTGAGTGTGTTTATCAAGAGGCCGAACAGAAATCTGGTGGTGAAAATGTATTAAAACTTACATTTGACACCAATTTATACGGATTAACCAACCCCTTGTTGGTGTATAAGAAACCATTAGGAAAGGCGGGACTTAGATTAGGTCTACAAAAAAAATGGATTAGAGATTTCACAAATAATGTTCTTAGTAATGAAGGAAATCCCATTATGACTATCACCGCAACTGCTGATAGTGGTGTTATAAATGACGGAGACTCAACCGGAGATTCAAGCCTCAACTTAATATTTACGTCTACTTTGCCGACAACTGATTTCGTAGCAACAGACATTTCGTCAAATGGAACAATTTCAAATTTTAATAAAGTAGATGATAAAATATATACAGCAACATTCACTCCTCACGTGAGCGCTTGTACAATAGATGTATTGGCAGGAACTTATACATCCACATTTATAAAGGGAGGAAGAACAAATATAGCTGCTACACAATTTAATTGGACTCAAGCTGACGATATTGATCCAACAATCACTTCTGGTTCCACTGGAATAGATCTGATCCACGAGTCAGTCGCAGGACAAACAGTTTATACCATTACAGCAGATGGTGGTACTATTTCAAGTTATGCAATAGGGGGAACTGATGCTGGCTTGTTGACATTGACAGGAAATGTTGTAACCTTAAATGCGGCTCCAGATTATGGAACAAAGAGCAGTTACAGCTTTACAGTTACGGCTTCAAATGCTACTGGTACAAGTGCTGCTACAACAGTTACATTCTCTGTAAACTTTACCGAGGCACAATTAAACATAGCCGGTGCGTCTTCGGCACCACCTGATAGTTGGTATTATACTGGGGGAAATATTTCGGAGGTTCAAGGTGTTGGCTACACATACTACAACATCACTTATGCCACAGCCAAATCATGGTTACAGAATCAAACATCAAATGGAGTAAACACCTATTTTGATACATATGTCGCTGATGGAACCCTTAGATCGTGGTCGTGGCACAGCACAGGTGCCGGTAGTCCGCTGCAAGGTCGTCTATATTTCAAAACCGTCCAACTGTACAATACACCAGGATCGCCTAGCTCAGGAATTTGGGGGGATTGGACTTTGGGTATACCGGCGCCGTGGCCAGGGCCCGTCTATAGTGGAGAAAACCCATCCAGTTACTAAGCATCTATTGTAAAAGAAATATACCTTAAATACTAACACTCACCCCAAAATATTTTCTATACTGCCTTTTACCAGGATTGATATCAACGGACACATCGGTTAATTTATTATCTCTCCAACATTTTAATAATAAATTTGTTTCTGATTCGCTAAATTCAAAACAGTTAGTAATTCTATTTTGATTTAAAAAATTACTAACTCTGTCATCCACCAAATATTGTGGTATTCTGGTATATAATCTTGGTTTAGAATTGACTACGTTAATTAATAAGAATAATAATACAAACAAGTATTTCATTTGTATGATTATGAGTAATAGGTTTAAAGTTGTTTTGATATTCTTTTACAATGGAAATAGTCATAAATGGTTGTATAGTTGAAATTAATAGATTACCCGATATTATATCATTTAAAAATAAAACATATCAAGAGATTGTTAATTTAAAAGAAGAATTAAAGGAAAAAGAGGCAGATTTTAAAACAGCAGAAACTTATTTAAAATATAATTGTAATCACAATTGGGTAACGGATAGTGTGGATAGTATGAAAGGGTATAAACAAGGAATTATAATTAAATATTGTGAAAAATGTGAATCAACAATCACATAACCCCCAATATTCAAATTTTTTTGTATGATAACAATTTCCAGGTGTATCTTTGTGTTTATTACATACTATACAAATATCATTTTTATTATAATGGTGAACTCTACAAGCTGTTCTCCTTGGTTTTCTAAAATAAAAACTGTCTCGACATTTATAACAAGTATATGATTTATTGTAATGTATTGTTGTATCTTGTGCAAAACATAAATTACCCATTAAATTAATAGTATAATTATTTTTATATAATATTTATACTATTATCTTTTCTTGCGTGATCTTTTCTTTTTTCTTTTTTTCTTTCTTTTCGTTTTTCTTCTAGTTTTTCTTCTTTTCTTTCTTCTCTTACGTCCTCCCTCCATATCCGGATCCCATCCATCATCATCATCACTATTCTGATTTTCATCATCACCAGCTATTGCGGTTCTTCTGTCTGATATTTTATCTGCTTCATTTTTTTGACGACATTTTTTGGTCCTTGAATCCCTTATTTGTCCTTCTGGACATTTCTCGGGACTATGTGTTGTCGGGTCAACATGTTTTAATTTTTTTCCTGCTTTGATTTGTGATAGTAAATTATTACGGGGTTGTCTTACTGGTATTGTTGTTGTATCTGCCGACTCAAAGGGTTTTAATGTTGTTCCTTGATGAATTTCTGCTAGTAAATTATTACGGGGTTGTCTTACTTCTGATGCTGGTGTTACTGATGCTGGTGTTACTGATGCTGGTGTTACTGATGCTGGTGTTACTGGTGCTGGTGTTACTGGTGCTGGTGTTACTGGTGCTGGTGTTACTGGTGATGGTTCTTCTATTGCTGGTGTTACTGGTGCTGGTTCTTCTATTGCTGGTGTTACTGGTGCGGATTCTTCTGATACTGGTGTTACTGGTGCGGATTCTTCTGATGCTTGTGTTACTGGTGCGGATTCTTCTGATACTGGTGTTACTGGTGCGGATTCTTCTGATACTGGTGTTACTGGTGCGGATTCTTCCGATGCTGGTGTTACTGGTACTGGATCTTCGGGTGCTTGTTCTGTCGGGTCATCGTTGATTACCAAATTTTTCGTCCCGGAACTATGCCAAACTTGCGGGAACAGTGTTTGTTCTCGTATCAATTTCCCTCCTTTATATTTTCTATATATAATTTTCCCCTTTTCTGTTTCTTTATACCAAAAGGGTTGCCCTTCTATTTCCACTTTTTCGGTATCACATGTTCCGTCGGTATTATCGTATGTCACCTTATCGGTTACGTGATTATAATAATAATTTATTGATTTTTCTCTATCAAGTCTAGGGACAACGTCTCCTGATATTCTATCATCGTTTTTTTCAGCAAACCAATTTTTTTCTTCATCGATATAATATGTTGCTCCTTGTGGAATGTTTAGATTCCCACACGCTTTTGTTGATACTCTTTTGTCAGTTGCTATAAGAGTTGTATAATTCTTGGGGAAAATGCCCACAGTTTTAGTTGTGTCGTTAGTTTTATATCCTTTAGCCCAGTCAAAAGAATTATCAACTTTATATTCTGTTACGGTAATCTCATCCCCTGCATCGAATGATAACTCATCTCTGTTCACACCAACAAAATCAAAGGTTGCTTTTGTGTTTGATGAAACCTGATCTGTTGTTTGACCCGGATGAAGTACGGTAGCTCCTTCCTCCCTTTGCATGTATTGAATCGTAGCTCTACCTTCTTCATCATCTGTTGTTGGTATGCTTGTTGGTGTGCTTGTTGGTATGCTTGTTGGCGTGCTTGTTGTTGGCTTTGTTTTTTGTTGTACTATTGTTGCTTGGTCTGATGGTATGAATTTTCTCTCTGTGGGGGTCCACTCAGGAAATTCATCCTCCTTCGTAGAGGGTTGAATATGTAATTCAACACCATAACTTGATGGTTGTTGATTACCTTCTTGAGGATTTGAAACATCACCTCTACAATCGTAACCCCTCTGAACTGCCAATTGTTGACAAGTCATCTTATTTTCTTCTTTATCAAATGGTTTGCATTTTTCCGTCCATTCATCATAATACTTTATCTCTTTAATTATTTTTTTCTCTTCTTTTTTTAGTTGTTTTGTCGTCATGTTTCTTTCTAATTCAAGGTATGTTTTAAATCTTTCCTTATCATATACCCCCCCTATTCCGGGTAAAATCTGTCGCCCATCTTTTATTATATTAAGCCATTTGGGTTCTGTGATTCCTCCATCTGGATGGTTGTAGATTTCACCTTTTTTAAAGTCATTTTTGTGTCTTAATTGTTGTTTTTTAATAACTTCCTTGATATTATTGATAATCTTTATTTTTTGATTTCCCCCTCTAAGTTTTCTGGTTCTTTTTTTTCGGTTATTTTTGTTGTGTCTTTTCCTAGTTTTTTTTTTTTTAAAGTTTGTCATAATATATAATATTGAGATATTTTAACTAAATATTATACAATTAGTATTCGCTTCCACTTGTTCTATTTCCGCCACGAGAATTTAAATAATTTTGTTGTTCTTTGGTAATACAAGCACATCCACCACCACCACTAACATTAGAATCAGCACAACATTTTGCGTCAAACTCGTTGTTTCCCCACATAAATAATTGACCTTCTGGTAATGGAACTTGTGGTCCTATTTTTCCACCACCATTAACTTCTAAAAGATTACTTCTTTGATCATAAGTATCTCGGTGAACTCCTTTTGTCATTTTATATCCAATAGCCGCTCCAGCTACTTCCATACCTTCTCTTGTAGTACATCCACAAATTAAATGACAACAGAGTAAGCAACCTATAATAATTGAAACTACAATTACTTCAACTCTTGCTTTAAATCCAAGGATTTTTATTTCCATATTATACATATTTGATAGATAAAAATTAAAATAACGCAAATAATTTATTTCTAATATCTAAAATATTTTCTATAGCTGAATTATAATCTCTTAATTTATGACCGTCTATATTGAAAAATCCTGTATCTGTCAAAATATGATAAAGTTTGTCAGGTTTTTCAATAATGTCTGCTTCTAATTTAAGTGTATTGAAGTTTCCTAAATCCTTATCTTTAAAATGTATATTTGGAGCTCCGATAATTTCAAAATCTTTAAATTTATATTTTTTTACGGCATAAATATCTGTTGTGTCGATTTCAACAACTCCAATAATTCTTTCTCCGGAATATAATTGATCGTTAAGTTGTATATTTTTCAATTTAACAGATTGTCCGTTTTCTAACTCTATCATAATATTTCCATCTAACCCAGACTCTAAATTTTTATGAATATCGGCTAATGACGAATTATTCTCTAAATAATTCAAATTTTTCAATTTAATAATATCTACGGGTTCTAAATCGTCCCAATCTAGAAACTTATGACTCTTTATATTAATACGTTTTGTTTGTGTGCTTAGACAATAAATAGCAGGTTCTCTATAATTTTCTATTTTGTTACTATTTGGGTGGTCTTTAACATCAATCCATCCTAAATTATCATGAAAGACTTTATGGCATCCGGTAACAATAATATTGTCCAAATTATAAATTTCTAAATTATTATAAGCAAGTTTAAAGATAGCAGTAACTTTATCTCCATTTTTCAATATAATTCCTGGTTTTATATTTTTAATTTTAATATTTCCTTTTTTAGTTTCTATTATTGTATGTTTATCAAAACAACTGGGTTTATTTGGAATTCTTCTACTTGATATATTTAAAATATGTGTCATCCATCCTGCGGTAATAGATATAGGTATAGCTAGTAATAAAAAGAAAATAGTACTGGTTGCTGCTACAGGCCAAGTCCAAGGCATTATCCATAATATAATAATTAAAGCTATCAATACTACCAAAGCTATAATACATATCATTAAAAAGGAACCTATAAATGCCTTCAAAGCCATATACGCACCATAAACGGTATATAATCCAGTAACCGCAACACCAATAGTTTTTTGTAATGTATCTTTTATTTTTGTTAAAATAAGTCTTACAGGAATCATAACATTTACAATTCGACCTATAACAATTGTAAACATCCTATCTAATTGAAATCTTATATAATTCATTACAAATCTGATTGCATCAACTGCTTTTTGTAAAACCCCTGCAATTTTGGTTATTAGACCTGTAATAAAATAGTATGGTTGCATAAAATAACTAACAATACCTGTTAATATTTGTGTAGTACATTGCATAAAATTTTCACTTGTAAAATCCATAGCACTTTTATCGGATGGTTTATTAATAATTCCAGCAAAAGGCATTACCGACGGACTACACCTTTTATTCGCCCAATCTTGTCTAATAGGTTCTATTTGACCTTGAACGTAATAATATGAAAAAACAAGGAAAAAAATAAATAATGTTATAATTGATGCAACTACGGAACCTCCATATTTATCTAAATACCCATCTTTCATATATAACTTATTAAAATAATCACCAAATGTTTCTTGAATATTATTCATATATAGTATTTGGATAATATTCTTTTATATTAATCTTCCCAATCCCAGAAAGTATATTCACCTATAGGAATTTTATGATTATCTGTAATTAAACAATAAAGTGTTTGATCCCAGTAATCTGTTTTCTTTGCGTCCTTATAATCTTTAACTTCGATGTAATTACCCAAGTCATCTTTATTAATTCTTTCATTTGGACAAATTTTATGATCTCCTGTAACAAATATATATTCCTTTAGCTTTTCGCTCCATATTTGATAGTAGGGATTATCTTTATTTCCTTTTAATCTTAAAGTTCCGTAAACTTCTGTACCTGATTCCAATATATCACCTAAATGTATATCTTTCATTTTAACTATTTCTCCTGATTTTAGTTTAATCGGTGTATTTTCAGAAAAACAAATAGCTCTTAATGTTTTACCGATGGGTCCTTTCATTACACTTTGTCCTGTATGCATAGCACCCTGAATCATATAAATAAACATTACAATAGTTCCTATTAATTTCATGACTGTATCTTTTGTTTTAATAATTAATTTTTGAAATTGTATGAGAACATTAACAAACATACCATAAACATTTCCAAACATTTTTGTCGCCATATTTCTTATCTTATCAATAACTACACGGATAATCTGAATTCTTTCTAAAATCCATGTTATCATTCCTATTACCATTCCTAAAACATATTGTATTGGTTCTAAAAAGAAACCCATCATATCTTTTTGGATATTTCCTACACAGTAAGAAAAATTAGCAACGGGATCTTTACCAAGATAACCGGCGAGAGGCATAAATGTTGGTAAACATCTGTATTGTGGCCAATCATCTTTTACTTTTTGAATACCACTTGTGAATATTGTCGAAAAATATAATAATAAAAAAATTAATATAATAAATATTGTTTTTGAAATATCCCCGAATCTCATATTAAAATATACTGTGATTTTATTTAATTAATAAAAATCAAATAAAATGATTATCTTCGTCGTTTTCTTTTAGTTTTGCTTTTGCTTTTTCTTTTGCTTTTTCTTTTTCTTTTTCTTTTTCTCATTGGTTTTTTATGTGTGTGTCCTAATTTAGCACCTTTAATATGTTGTTTATATGTTTTTGCTAGGTATCTTTTTCCTTTGGTATTCCACATATAATGTTTTTTAAATGTTTTCTTTTTTCTTTTCGTCTTTCTTCTACGACCTCCACCCATACCGTCTGGTTGAACGGGGTTATTTACATCATTATCAAATTCTCCATCGGCCCCTCCTTGTAGGGTGGATGCCACTCCTCCTGTGATTGTTGCGTTTCCTTCCTCGCCTGCTTGACCCATTTGTGGTACCACGATTTCCCCCTCGGTTGCCCCTCCTCCTGAAAATTGTTTGTTTAATTTGGCTACTTCTTGGTTACCGGCTTGTTGTTTATGCATAGTTCCTTGTATTGCTCCGCTTGCTGATGTATTGCTTACACTTGGTTTAGGTATTTCCATACTAGCAGCACCTCCTCTGTGTTTTCTATGTTTTCTTGACTTTCTTGTCATATATATATATTAACTTGATAAAAATAAATATAAAAAGAAAAATATGAATTATTTTATATATGAGTGATTTTGAAATTGATGATAAAACGCGGTTAGATTTTAATAATATGCTTAAAGAATCTGGAGCTTCGGATAATACCAAGAAAATTAGAGATTTAAAACATAGTGATAAAATTAGAGAGCAAGTAACTTTAATGGTAGAAATTAAAAAGAAATATCCAAAATTAAAAAAAGCTATGAAGGATAGAATGATAGAATCAAAATGTACTTGGTTATGGAAAAATTATATGAATATATATAATAAGTTGAAAAATGATGAGTTAGATCTAAATATTTTACATAATTTTCTCTCCACTTTAAAACAAATAGAGAATGGAGAATTAGATCAACACAACGCTTCTGTAAAAGCTGGTAAGATTTTAAAGGAGTTATACATAGATAGCACACTGAAACAACAAACAAAACGAGAAAAGCTTGAGAAAACAAGAAAAAAGAGAACAGGGAAACCAATTAAAAAAATATCGTGGGCTGAATACAAGAAAATTAAGATGTAAATTGAAATATATTTAAATATGGTTCTTATTATATTTAAATAATGATATTGGTAATTGTGGAATCTCCAGCTAAATGTAAAAAAATAGAAAGTTATCTGGGTTCAGGATATAAGTGTATTGCTAGTTTTGGACATATTCGAGAAATAGCGGATGGATTAAAAAGTATTGATGTAAATAATAATTATAATGTAATATTTAAAACTATTGCTAGTAAAGGTAAATATATCAAACCTTTACGGTTAGCAATTAAAAAAGCAGATGAAGTTGTATTGGCTACGGATGATGATAGAGAAGGGGAAGCAATAGCATGGCATATCTGTAAAACATTTAATTTACCAGTTAAATCCACAAAAAGGATTATATTTCACGAGGTTACTAAATCTGCTATTAAAAATGCTATAAATAATCCTACTAAAATCAATATGGATACAGTAAACGCTCAATTAGCTAGACAAGTATTGGATTTACTTGTAGGATTTAAAATAAGTCCTATTTTATGGAAACATATTAGTAGAAATTCAAAAACAAGTTTAAGTGCTGGAAGATGTCAAACCCCTGCGTTAAGACTTGTATATGAACAACAAAAATTAATTAATGAATCTCCTGGAAGAAAGGTATATGATACTGTCGGGATATTTACCCCTGAAAATCTAAAATTTGTATTATCACATAATTTTGATAATGAAGAGAAAATGGCAAGGTTTTTAGAAGACTGTGCAAATCATAAACATAAATATAGTGTAAGTAAGCCTAGGACAACAACAAAACCCCCACCGATACCTTTTACAACAAGTACATTACAACAAAAAGCAAGTAATGAATGTGGTTTCTCTCCAAAACAAACAATGAGATTAGCACAAACATTATATGAAAATGGATATATTACTTATATGAGAACAGATAGTGTTAAATATAGTAAAGAATTTGTAGATAAAACTAAAAAATTTATTATTACCTCATACGGTAATGATTATGTTAGTAAAAATATAAACACACTTATAAATAATGGTTCATCTGAACCAAAGAAAACTAAAAAAAAGAAAACTAAAAAAAAGACAGATACCAATGCTCAAGAAGCACACGAAGCTATTCGACCAACAAAAATAGAAATAAATACATTAAATGTAGCAGGTAAAATTACAGCTCGGGAAGTTAAATTATATAATTTGATTTGGAGAACTACTGTTGAAAGTTGTATGAGTCCCGCCAAATATTATTCTATTACTTCTAGCATAACCGCCCCTCAAAATAATTGTTATAAATATTCAAGCGAACAGGTAATATTTCCTGGATGGAAAATAGTTGGTGGATACGAAAAAGAGAATAACGAATATAAATATTTATTATCGTTGAAACCACAAACTGTTTTAGATTATAAAGAAATTTATAGTAAAATTACACTTAAGGATTTGAAAAAAAATTACTCTGAAGCCAGGCTCGTCCAAATGTTAGAGAAAAAGGGTATTGGTAGGCCTTCTACCTTTTCAAGTTTGATATCAAAAATTCAAGATAGGGGTTATGTAACAAAGCAAAATGTAGAAGGTAAAAAGTTAAAATGCGTAGATTTTAAGTTAGTGGGGGAAGAGTTAGATGAAATAGAAACAGAGAGAGTATTTGGAAATGAAAAAAATAAGTTAGTTATACAGCCTACGGGAATAATTGTATATGAGTTTATTGAAAAACATTTCGACGCTTTATTCAATTATGATTATACAAAAAATATGGAAGATGATTTGGATAAAATTTCAAAAGGTAAGAGAGTGTGGCATACTTTATGTGATGAATGTAATAATCAAATTAAAGAATCATCGAAAGATATAGTTAGTACAAGAGAAACATATAAAATAGATAAAAACCATGTTTATATGATTGGGCGTTATGGACCTGTAATAAAATATGAAAAAGATGGAGAAACAAGTTTTAAAGCAGTAAAAAAAGATTTGGATATTGAAAAATTAAAGAAAGGAGAATATAAATTAAAAGATGTATTGGATACAAGTAAAGGTAATAAAAAATGTTTAGGAGAATTCAAAGGGAATGATGTTTATGTAATGAAAGGTAAATATGGAATGTATATAAATTGTAATGGTAAAAATAGTTCAATTAGTCATATTAAAAAAGAGTTAGACAAAGTAATTCTTGATGATGTAATTGATGTATTAAAGGGGAAAAAATCTCAAAATACAAGTGTTTTAAGAGTAATAACAAGTGAAATATCTGTTAGAAAGGGAAAATTTGGACCTTATGTGTTTTATAAAACAGATAAGATGAAAAAACCTAAGTTTATTCCTATGAAAGGTATTAAAATGGAAGAAGTAACTGAAACCTGGGTAAATCATAAATTATAATATTGCGGAACTCTAATACGTTTTACACGGTCTTGTTCATCTTTCAACATATTAAATTCTAATGTAAAATTGAATGGTAAATTTTTAAAATCTACTAATCTTCCATCGTGATATCTAAATTTGAATTTTAATCTATCAATCTTTTTAATTGGTGGATCTGTGTGGAATACATTAAGAACAAAATTATTTACATTCCCAGATTCTTGACGAAATGGTAAATTATTTAAGGGTATTATGGCAAATGACCCATTTGCTCTGTGTGCTAGATCATTATTATATAGATTATTTGTTCTTTGTGAATAAGGATACATTTCGTCTATGTTATTATATTTTTCTACTTCCATATAGAGCGCATCCTCACCATGAATGTTTAAATTATATTCGGCTTCAACTGTAGAAACCATATTTTTTATCACCGGATTTGAAGTGCGTGAAATTTGACTTTCAGTATTTCCAACTAAAGTTGTCAATTTTTCAGTTGTCCAATTAGAACTTGTGGTTGTTGGCGAACACGATATATCTAACGTCTTTGATGCTCCTATAAGCCATGGGCTATCAGTTTTAAATGGGAAAGCTAGTCCACCGATTACATTTTCTTGATATGAATCACCCGAAGATTCTTCTGTGCTACCAGAAGAAATATCTATAATATTAGACGAATAATCTTTCTTTTGAAATCCTAAATAAGAAGAAAATCCCCATTTTACATGTTGTTCGAAAATGTGTTTATTAACTTCGCAAGCTAACGTATAATTTTCTTTTTCCCCGCAATGTAAAACAAAAGAACCGCTATCAACTCCAAAAATAATTTTGTTTGTTACCTCATTATAATTAACTCTAAATGGCGTGACTCCCTTTCCTCTGTTATCATACCAATATGAAGTATTATTTGAACTATCTCGTACAACACTACTAATGTCTGCAGTAATTAATTCACCTATATCTTTTCCAGGCATAAAATCATATTTTCCAGCAATTGAAGAAGCGTTATAAATTTCTTTATTCATTAATGTTTGTAATGTTTTACATAAATTGTCAGAAGAATAAGAACCTTCCGGTATGGTAATAGTAAATTTTTTTGGTCTCCATACTATTCTAAAAGATCTATCTTTTTGTGTAGCATACTCCCCGTGGCTAATATAATTTCCGGAGAAGTCTGTCCATATGTTTTGACTATTATCATATTGTATATCAACATCTTCTGGTTGTTGTTGTAATGTATTACCAAATAAAGCAGTCATAATATCTTTAGGTATATTGTATTGTCCTGAACTTTGGAAATCTACATTACTATCACTAATATCACGTAAAATTATGGGAAAATTAGTTGTATATGTAAAGGATAATTTTGTATTTTGATAATAATCTGAAAAGGTGTAATTATTAACTGGTATAGAAAAATTAATAAGTCTCATCGATTGAACATTATTAAAATTTACACCAAGATCTACACCAAATTCATTACTATTTGGCCATTTATTTAAATCTCTATCGCCAGAATGTATTGAAATAATTTTTCTATTCAATACATATGTTTTAGTACTTTCAATAAAAGGACGAGTTGTTTGTAAAACAAAATTACTATTATTCATCGTATTATAAAATTCTGATATTTTATTTTTTTACATAATTCTATATTATGACATGTTTCAAGAGTTAAACTATAATAAGAATTATTTCAACTAATATGTAGTGGTATTTCTTCTAAACATTCAAATCGATAGATATTAACAATTATATAAGAGATATATTTTATACAAGATGATATCTCTTAAAATTAATATTTGTTATTTAAACAAAGTTGTTCCTAAACCATGTCAATTTTCGCAACGATAATAATAAACATTTTGGTTTTATAGCTCAAGATATTGAAAAAATATTTCCTTATTTAGTAAGTATTGATAGTGATGGTATGAAATCTGTTAATTATTTAGAAATGGTGCCTCTTTTGTTACACAAAATAAATGATTTGGGGGGGGGGAAATTAGACGAAATAAAAAATAATAAATAAATATATATATATCAATATGGCTAATAAAAAGAAATTTGGTAAAAAGAGTAAATTAAAGAGAAAGATGAAAGGGGGGTGGCGTGGAGATCATAGAGACATGCCGGAGGACCACCCTGACACAACCCCTGCAGAGTTAAAGAGAATAATGGCAATTCAAAATAGAATGGACAGAATGGGGGACGCATACACCCCGATACAAAGTACCACAACAAGACCATCCACAGAATCAAGACCATCCACCGCATCAAGACCACGAATGTCACCAAACCCTATCTCTAGGTCTGTGGAAGGTGGTAAATCAAGTTATGCGAAATTATCTGATAATGTGTATGTTTCTGTAATAATGGCAATAGGTTTAATGGGCGTTTTATGGTTTATGATAAGTCGCAGTATGATAAAACATAAATATAGTGAAGTATTATCATATTCCTTATTAGCTGTGGGTGTTTTTTTTTCTTTATCATTAATTATTTTCAAAGGTGTAAGACAAATAAAACCAAGTGATGGTATTATTGGTGCTATTAAAAATATGTTATTTGTTACCAAATATTTAGCTGTAAGAAGTGTTCCTGGTTTGTTAATATTATTACAACTTGCCGTGTTGTGTTATATTATGTATAATCATGCTGATTACATATTTACATCTGAAAACATTCCTAAGATGTTTGGTGTTTTTAATGCTATAACAATCGTAATGATTATTGGACAGTGTTGGGTATGGAAAGATAAAGTTAAAGAAATAATGTCAAATATCAAAGCTCCAACTAATCCTATGATATTACCTGGATTTATACTTGCTTCTATTTTATCAGGAATATCTATCAGTCAATTATATATTATACTTGAATATCTTAGAACTGATTGTTAAATATAAAAAATCTAAATGTTAATCCAAAATCATTTACTTGATTTGATGCCCAAATACCAGATATTTTCAATAAAAAACGTATTTCATTTTGTTTACCATACCTTACATTATCATCTCCATATAGTTTTATAAAGCCGTTTTGTAATTGTTCTTGAATTCTACAACTAAGTGTTCTATTTTGAATGTTTTTAAATTTATTTAAAATCATTTTTTCAATTGATTTTATGCTTGATATAGTTTGATTGTTAATGGAATTATTATCAAAACAACATTTTATCTTATTGAAATATTTTTCAACTGTTATATTTTTCAATCCAAAATGTATATAAATACCGTTGGTTGAACAATGTTCGTCGCTAAAAATTAGTCTGTGAAAATCACTACCTTCCATCACATTATTTCTAGTTTTTTTACTTATGATCACATTATGTGGATTAAAATTGTTATGACATACCGACATATACATGTTTTTAATATAATATTTCTCTTATATTTAAATCATAATCTGTTTATATTTGGATTATGGTAAGCTTTCTTTACTCAAAAAATATAATAAAATGATTGTATTGTAAGGGATATCTTGGTTTGTAGTATTTTCTATATCTTGAAATATCTTTTCAGCTTTATTTAAATCTGCTTTTAAAAACTCTATCTTTTTTTCTATATATTTAAGCCATACGTCGGATATATTAGGGTATTTTTCTTTTTTCTTTTCGAGTAAATCAATTATCTTATCTATCTTTACATCCATGAATTTATTAAATTACTTTATTTAAGTATTAAATATAGAAGACTATTTATAGTATATGAAGTATTTTTCTTCCACATTCCAAGAATATATAAATAATTGTAAAAAGCATAATATGCATAAAAATATGTCAACGATATATGATTCTATGAGTAATGAATTGGTTGATCAAAATAATTTAATCTTTTATGGGCCATCTGGAATTGGTAAATATACTCAGGTATTAGAATATATAAAAAAATATAGCCCAACAAAATTAAGATTTGAAAGAAAAATAAATATACGATCAAGTAATAAGAAAATAGATTATGAATTTAAAGTAAGTGATATTCATTTTGAAATAGATATGGCTTTGTTAGGATGTCATGCAAAACTATTATTTAATGATATATATTATCATATTTTGGATATTCTAACAGCTAGAAATAATGGTTCGGGTATAATTGTTTGTAAGAATTTCGACCATATTCATAGTGAATTACTTGAAATATTTCATAGTTATATGCAAACTTTGAAACATCAAAATCTAAATATTGTTTATATATTAGTAACAGAAAATGTAAGTTTTATACCAAGAAATATATTAAATAGATGTCAAATTATTAGTTTTAAAAGACCTACCAAGGGTGAATATATTCGAGCCACGTCCAAAACACTAATAGGGAATCGCGAAATAAAAAGCATAACAAATATAAAAAATATAAAGGGTAAAATAACACATCTCGCTAATATAAATAAATTAATATGTGATAAAATTTTAGATAAAATTTTAAATTATCAAACTATAAATTTCTTAGAAATGAGAGATAATTTATATGAAATTTTTATATTCAATCTTGATATCCATAGGTGTTTATATTATATAATAAATAATTTAGTTACGGAGAAATATATAAAAGGTGAACACACAGAAGATATCTTTATTGAATTATATAAATTTTTAAGATTGTATAATAATAATTATAGACCCATTTATCACTTAGAGAGTTTCATCTTTTATTTATGTATAAAAATACATGAATTATGAAAAGGCTTGTGAAATATTAGATATAAGTCAAAAACATCTTGATGAAGATATAAAAAAAGCTTACTTTAGAATGGCATTACGATATCATCCAGATAAATATAAGGAAGATAATGGAGAGAAATTTAAAGAAGTAAAATCGGCATATGATTTCTTGTTAAATGAAAAAAAAAATGTGGGGAAGATAGAAATAGATGAAAATATTGATTACAAGGAATTAATAAAGATGTGTATGAGATATTTCTCTCCAGAAACAATATGGGATAGTTTATTTGTTGATACTAGTTTTACTGGAATAATGAAAGATTGTCAAAACATATCCTTTAAAATATTTGACAAACTAAATAAGGACAAGGCAAAACAAGTATATGATTTTTTATTTAAATTTAATTATGTTCTTGGTATAAATGAAGAAGTGTTATTAAAATATAAAGAAGTTTTACAAAAAAAGATGGTATACGATAATATTATTATATTGAATCCTTCCTTAAAAGATTTATTAAATGATAACATTTTTAAATTAGAAGTAGATAATACAGTATTCTATGTACCTTTGTGGCACCATGAATTACATTTTTCTTTACAAGAGAAAGATTTAGTAGTTCGATGTGAGCCAGAAATACCAAAAGAAATTTGGATTAATGAGAGTAATAATATGTATATACAAAAACAAATATCTATTAATGATTTGTTTGAAAAAGGATTTTATGAATTTGAAGTTGGAGAGAAATCATTTAAAATTACTAGTGATTCTTTGAAAATTACAAAAGAAAAACAAATAGTTTTATTGAAAGAATCAGGTATTTTAAGAATTAACGAAGAAGATACGTACGATTCTACCTTGCGTAGTGATATTTATGTAGAAGTTTTCCTTGTATAATATAATATTTAGTTATTATATAATGGTAACTTGTGGTAAAGCAATAGATAATCTAAAGGAGGAAATAATAAAAAAAGTAACGAATAAAAAAATGATGAAAAATCTAGATAAAAAAAAAATTCCATTTAGCATTACAGGAAAAGACCTTCGGGAAAACATAGAAGATATTAAAAGAAAGGATTTTTTATTTGCGTTAAAACATTTTAAAAAAATCCGAAAAAAATCAAAAAAAAGCGGTCGTAGTAGAAAAGGTGGGCATTGGATGTCTTGGTTTGTTTATATTTTGTGTAGATTAAGTGAGGATGATACTATGTACGATTATATTATGTCACCTTGTGATGAGGATTTTCAGGAAATGGAGCAAGCAGCAGCCGAATACTATAATTCAGGTTCTGATGCTGCTGTTTCTCCTCTTGCTGATGCTGTTTCTCATCCTGCTGCTGTTTCTCCTCTTGCTGCTGCTGCTGTTCCTGATGTCACGTACACAGTGGAAAGTATAAGTAGTATGACGGAGGCTCAGAGAGGAGAAATTCCTCATTATGTTGTTGATTCTTGGAACTATGATGGAAGATATGAAGCATACATCGGGTCACCAGGAACAGGGTTAGAAGGAGGAAGAAAGAAACCTCATCGCAGAAGAAAAAGGAAAACTCGCAAACGCAAATCTCAAAAAGGAGGGTGGGAACGTGGGGATACTGTCATGGTTGAATGGCCTAACGATGAAGGTGGACACGACTGGTGGCACGGAACGGTATTGTCGCACAATAAAACAAAAATTAAAGTAAAATGGATAGCAGACGTGGAGCCAAAAACGGAAACTTTTATTGCGAACGATTACAACATTCAATATTCAAACATGGCCTTTCCCTCGACAGGTCAAGGAGGAGGAAGACGAAGTAAAAGAAAATCGCGTAGAAGAAAAAGGAAAACCAAGAAAAGAAAAAGGAAAACCAAGAAAAGGAAAAGGAAAATCAAGAAAAAGAAATCTCGTAAAAGGAAATAAGTATATAACTATATATATATATATATATATATATGAATAACAATAAGTATATTAACCCAAGTTGTAAATTATTAAAAGATATGACAAAATTATCAAAATATGAATTACGTGTATTATCAAAAAATTATAAAAAATTTATTGATAATATTAAAACCAAAGATAAAATAAAACAAGATAAAATAAAACAAATTAAAATAGAAAAAGACATAGACGAATATGATTATTAATAAGTATTTAATTATTATAAACTCAATAAAAAATTTTATAATAATAATTAAGTTCCGGCAGTGAGATTTGAACTCACGAAGCATATGCGGTAGAACTTGAATGTGTTCCATTTGACCGATCGGGAATACTGGAATAAAAATTTTATAATTTAATAATATTTAACTATTTAGGCATCGCTTTTCTTTTTCTTGCGTCTCACAATTTTTTTCTTTTTCTTTGGACTAGGTGGTTTCTCAACTTCCTCCACCTCTTCCTCCACCTCTTCCTCTACTGTCTCTTCATCTTCATCATCAAATGTAGGTTCCTTGTTATACTCGTCTTCAATCGCAACAGCTTCATCTTTCTTGACTAGTTCCTCCATAATCTCGTCATCGTCACTATCATCCATAATATGACAATTACCTGAACCAACCAGACGAGTAGGTGGTCGAACTTGAATCTGAACTAACTGAAATGTTACTCCGCATTTCCCTCCAGCAAACCACATTCCATTACACCTAATAAGTCCCTTGACATGAGATGCCTTTGGCACAAACTCTAGTGGGGTAGAAACCGGATCTTGGTTAGGTGCCTTATTTCCTTCCGCACCTTTGCCAAATTTGGGAGGAAGATAAAGTGGTTTTCGATCCATTCCATAAACCTCGACATTAAACCTGCCCTCCCAAAATGGAACCTTAAGCTTCATAGTGGGATTTGCGGTATAATCGGGTTCTCCTGTTGCTTTATCCTTACGATACTTAAGCATAGGATACATAAGAGCATCTACAACCTCTCGACTCATTTTCTTTCCAAACCATTTTTTACAGTTAGTAACGGCATCATTTGCCACCTTCTCTTGAAACTCTTTCATAGCCGAAAGGAATTTTACTTGAGAATCACTAGTCTGTGGATCAAACTGTAGAGCCATATCGTATTTACACGAACCATTATTCTCATCAACCCATTCATTTACTCCCCAGGTTAACATCATAGGAATTTGTAGAACAATCGGTTGACCGTTAAGTCGAATATTTACTGATTTACCACCTCGCTTGTTAGTTTGAGGTTCGTCATATGTGACGGAAGAAGGGGAGAACTCTTTAGCTTTTACGAATAATTGCTGTGCGGACATGATAATATAGTTAAATATATACATGATATCTTTAAATCAATTTTCAGATATTACAATAAGCTATTGTCATATCTTGTTACAAATAAGACTGTAACTGGTGTATATTTTTATAATAGTTACCGATTTATGTCATTTACAAGCATCTTGGGGGACAAGTTATTATTAGGATTTTGATAAATAGCATGAGAGTCTTGACTTTTTATAGTGATATCTTCTTGGGGCAGCGGTGGTGGTAGCGGTGGTGGTAGCGGGGGTGGATCAATAGGTATGTTATTAATTATATCAATATGATCTATTTTTTCTATAGAGTTTTTTATTCCATTCACCGATAACCTTGTTAATAATTTTTTAATATTTTTATTATTTTCACCACCTGGTATGTTTTTCGATCGTTCTAATAATATTTCTCTTACTCTTTTTTTTTGATTTTTTTCAGAGAGTTTCTCTTGATTACTATCTGGTGGTCTATTATTTTTTTCTTTATTATTCCTGGATATTTTACCCCTTGTTTTAAACCTTTTAATAGAATGTAATTTTGATTTCATATTATTTTTGTGTGAAAATAATTGCGTACCAACTCTCTTTTTCTCTCCAGTTTCAATATCAGATTCTATATTATTATTAGTTTTTTGTTGTGGTTCAGTATTTTTACTTGTAAATACCTTATGTTCTCTTTTTTTATTATATATATATCTTACCAATAAAATACAAGAAACTATTACTAATATTGAAGATAAAGTAATCACCATTGGCAATAATGGATTTATTTCCATATTAATTAAATCTTTTGTATTATTTTTAGAAGTTAAATTAACTGTAGAAGGGCTTATATTGACTTCTGCAGGTATTTTAGGAGTAGGTTTAATAGATGAAGATAATATAGGTGAGGGCGAAATAATAGACGAAGGTGATGAAATAACAGGTGAAGGCGATGAAATAACATGTGAAGGTGATGAAATAACAGGTGAAGGTGATGAAATAACAGGTGAAGGTGATGAAATAACAGGTGAAGGTGATGAAATAACAGGTGAAGGTGATGAAATAACAGGAGAAGGATCATTATTTGTTATATTTTTTTGAACTTCTTCTGATATGTAAGAAGCATTAAATTTATTTTTTGTATTAGTTAAATTTTTAGAGTTTAGAATTTTGTAAGTGGAGAGATTTGTCATAGGTTTTAAATTATTTGTTTCTGAAAAAACCAAATTATTATTTATTTTATCGCCTAATAAATTTTGATCGGATAATTCAAGACACATATAAAGACCGGTTGAATAAAGAGGTTGGTTATTAATATTATTACTTATTTCTCCAATTTTTCTACATCCAGCCAAATTAGTACTATATACAGTTGAAAATAATAACACGAATACATATAAAATATTATGATTCATTAAATTACCTTTGTAGTTATCTTAAAGTATTTTGTAAATGATAAGTATTTTAATTATTTAATATATATCAAAGATAATTAAAAAAATATTACTAATTTATAATAAATGACATCATCGCCAATTTTCAAAAAAAAAATTCCACAAAACATTAAAATTAATAACTACAGTATAAAACCCGAAACTAGATCACCAAAAACATATTTAAAAGAATGTATTTTTGAACAACCACCACTACAAAAAAATAAGAGAAAGAAGGTAAGTATTGAAAATTTTGAAATATTAGATTATAAAAATTATTATGAATTAACAGAAAAAAATTATAATGTTAGTCAACTGAAAAGTATGTGTAGATTTTATAAACTAAAAAAAAGTGGTAATAAAAAGGAGTTAATATTCAGAGTGTATAATTATTTGAAATTTTCAACATTTGCATTAAAGGTTCAACGAGTTTTTAGAGGTCATTTAGTAAGATATCTTGATAAATTAAAAGGTCCAGGTCTAAATAATAATTGTGTTAATGAAACTGATTTTTATACGTTGGATAATTTAAAGGATTTAGATAAGTCTCAATTCTATAGTTTCAAGGATAAGGATGGGTTTATTTATGGATTTGATATTTGTTCTTTATATAATATGGTAGTAAAGGAAAGGCAAAAAAAAAACCCATACAACAGGAAAGAACTGCCGATACAAAAAATTTATAATGATATTAAACATATTATAAAGATAAGTAAATTACACGACATAAAAATTAATATAGAATTGGATAATGATTTAAGTAATTTTTCACAAGAAAAGCAATTAGAAATGAGAGCAATAAATCTATTTCAACAAATAGACGGATATGGATTTATAACAGATGCAAAGTGGTATTTAAATCTAGAAAGGCACCATTTAAAAAGATTTATCAGAGAATTATTAGATATTTGGCAATATCGTGCTCAAATTTCAAACGAGACAAAGAGAAAAATCAACCCACAACACGGGGATCCTTTTTTTACAATAAATATGCCTGTTCTATTACACAAATGTTATGAAGTAATGAGAAAAAGAGTGTTAGATATTATTGAAATTTTCATAACAAAAGGCGTAGATAATGATGCTCGTGCATTAGGCACTTATTATATACTAGGCGCCCTTACAACAGTTAATCATGATGCGGCAACTTCATTACCTTGGTTGTATGAATCATTCGTTCAAACCCAAACATAAATATATAATATTAACAGCATATTAGACGCGAAAAACCCAAATATATTATTTAGTGTTAAAGGACTTAAAAAGGAGTATATATAATAGTTCATAAGATGCCTTCCAAAAAAGTCTCTAAGAAAACTTCCAAAAAAACCGCCTCTAAAAAGGCCACCCCAAAGGTTGTCGCCGCTACCCCAGTTGCTCCAGCTACCACAACAGTTACCGCCTCAGCTACCTCAACTACAAAAGATGTTGCTCCACCAACTCTAAGCGATCAGTTTACCGCACTTCTCGCACAACTTAGCGCTTTTCGATCTCAACTTACTTCCGTAACCGCGCAGGTCCGTGCTCTTAACAAGCGTTCCGATCGAGAGCTTAAGCAAGCACAGAAAGCTGGTCGCAAGAAACGCAAGACCGGAAATCGCGCACCAAGTGGATTTGTTAAGCCTACCAAGATCAGTATGGAGCTCGCAAATTTCCTTGGAAAAGAAAAGGGTACAGAGATGGCACGCACAGAAGTGACTCGTGAGATTAACACTTATATCCGTGCTCACAAGCTTCAGGATCCTAAAAATGGTCGCCGCATCCTTGCCGATGCCAAACTCCGTAAGCTTCTTAAGCTTAAAAAGGAGGATGAGCTTACCTACTTTAATCTTCAGCGTTACATGAGCCCTCATTTCGCAAAGGCCGGCAAGAAACTACCTGAGTCAGCTTAATTATAAATCATAATATTTAAAAAATTTTATGATTATCTTATTATTCAAATACTTATATATCTAATTCAACTTTTATACCCTTGTGATCACTAGCTTTTGCATTTCCAAAAATAATAGCACTTGTAACACTAATATCTCCTTTTATCATAATGTAATCTATACATTTAATTGGATTTTTACTTGGAAAAGTTTTTATTTCTTTTCCAATTGCCTCCACAACAGAACTCTTATAATTATTTTTCACCATATATTTATACATCTTAGATGATGATGTATCATTAAAATCACCCGCGATTATAACATTTTTTTTATTTTTACAAAAATTAACAATTTCTTTAATATCGTCTAATCTTTTCTCCTTATTAATTAATGTATTACCAGGAGGTAAATGGACATGGACGAATCTTATATCCTTTTTATTATAATCAAAATCAAAGTATTGAATAATTCTATTTCCTATATATTTTGATTTTACTGTGGTCTTGATACGCTTACTTACTACTGTTAACAAACCAATAAAAGAAAAGGTTATAAAAAATATTGGAATACAAACCAAACTGATAAATAAAAATAAATAAGGATATTTAAAATATAATTTTTTCATATATTCACCCCAATTAGAAAATATATATCCACATACCCACAACGACTTGTTCATCAAAAATTCAAAAGAAGAAACTATATATTTTTTATATTTTGGAAAATATTCAAGGATATATTTATAAACAACATTTCTCTCCATTAAAGATGTATCAAAATAATTTATATTTTTTTTTTTAAGAAATGTATGCAATTCCTTTATCTTATTATTGAAAGGTAAAGTCGCTTCTTGTATTGATATAATATCCGTCGTATCCGTTTCCTTTTCCAATATCTTATTAATATTAGCTAGTCTTTCTATCCACATGTCATGAATAAAATTAATATTCCAAGTTATTAACTTTAACTTCATATAAAAAAGATATATTTTTTTATATAATTAAAATACGAACCTGTCTTCTTCTAAAATAGAATACAATTCTGGTCTATCAACTGAACCAAATTTAATATTTGTATAAGGATAATTTACCAGTTCCTTTTTTACATTTTTATAAATATCAACTGTATTTAATATTTCCACCTTATCATTACTATCAATGTGATTTACATTTAATAACCAATCTATAAAATCTATATTTATTGAAGATTTTTTATATTTACAGTATAATTTTAAATAATGGAAAATATTATTATTACTATTATAATAATCATTTCCTGCCAAAACACATAGTATCTGGAAATTTTCCTTGCTAATATTTAATTTTGTTAATATTTTTTTTAAGTCATATAATATACAACTATGGTTTGCTAGACTAAAATATCTTAAAACAATAGGACATGTATAAGCAAATAAATCCATATCTTCGGTTAATACAGCATACACCTTTTTCTTTAAAACTAAACTAGCACAAAGAACGTCTGCCTCGCCATTTGCTGTCATATATTTAATACCATAGGAATCAAATAATTTTTTAATTGTATTTACATCTTCCCAAGTAATTTTTGTCATACTCCTTTTCAAATAATTTAATTCCCTTTCTTGTTCCTTATTTATATTATTATCTAAACTTTTTTTCAACTCTTCATATTTTTTTAAATACTCTTCTCTTTTTTCTCGTCTTTTTACCAACTCGTCCTTCTTACTTTCAGGTGGCTTACCATCAAATATAAATATTGGTACAATGTTATATTGTTTAAATAAAGAACACATAGTATAAAAGCTTTCTACAAGAGTATTTTGACCCTTATATCTATATAAGTATATACTCACATCTATACAAATTTTTTTTCCAAATAAACTAGATAAATGAACTTGTTTTGTTTGAGCATAACATTCCGTTTTCAATAATTTAGATAATAGTTTTACGCCCATTTGTTTGATAGTTTATTTATAATATAACATACAATCAATTTTCACATATAGTCATTCTACTTGTGTCAGCTAGATCGCTATTTATATTTTTAATAAAAGGACCACGCATTTTTTTAAAAAATAATTCCATTTTATTAACAGAGGTATCGAAAAACTCCGCGTTATATTTTTGTTTAATGAATTTATAAAAGTTATCTAAATTTTGTTCGTTTTTATCAAATCTTATTATATTATTATTATTCATCATACACCATTTTAAAAAATCATCCTTATAAAACAACAATAATGTTTTTATTACATAATAACACAACACATTTGTATCTTCTTTGTATAATATTTTTCTAAACCCTGAACTTATTTCATCATCCTTGTATAAATTTGTATATCTTAATCCCATAAAGTGTAACAATTTTGTCATTTGAAATAATGAAAATATTCTTTCCAGTTGAATACAAAAATCTGTAAATAATAAAAAAGTATCTATATCATTTACATCATCCAATAAATTATAACTAATAAAACAACTATTCAATATAGTTGCCCAAAATTCACTATAAGATTCACTTATTTCAAAATCACTTTTTACATCAAATATTTTTTTTATTTTATTTCTTAAATTATTATATCTAATACCCGAGAAATCCAAACAAAGACTATGAAATAATTCATGTACCAAGACCTTTTTCCATTCTTCTTTTCTGTAAATCATTATTCTACCTTTTACAGCACAAGCAAAAGTTACGGCAGAATTACAATTATTAGGACCCAATACTAATACCGGGTTCTTTGGAATTTTCTTTTCAGCCTTTGTTAAATACAAATAAACATTCAACGATTTAATTGTTTTTAATTTTGAATACAAAGAACAAACCTTTATTATTTTTATAGCTTCATATATCTCCTTTTTTATCTTTTTTAATTGATTAAAATCTGACTTTTTAAAAAACCCATAATAAATATTTACATCGATACCGTTTATATTTATACTTGCCTTCATATAACCTAAAATATTGTATAAAATATCATCTTTTATTGGTCCTGGCATAAAATTACTATCCATCAGTTCTGTTTTAGGTAATTCTCGTAATGATTTGATTTCTTTAACGTTTATTTGTATTTTTTTTCTTTTTTCTGACAATTCAACAAATTGGTTCGCCCCTTTAATATCATGAAAAACGGTTTTTAAAATATTATCAGTTCTATTTTGAGTTGATTGTGATTTTTTAACGCAATAATTTTCAAACTCCTTCACAAAACCTTTTATCAAATTTTCACTTTTTTCTGTAAATGACATTATGATATATATTATAGTGTTATTTTTATCTTTTTTTCCAACAAAAAATAAGTTCCTTTCCTCTTCTATCTTTTCCAACAGGACCACCTGTTCTTTTTATAATTTCATATGTTTCCTTTTTTGTCACACCTTTCCATCTCTTTTTTATTTTATCATACATTATATCAGGCATATTCAAACAAATAAATTTATTTTTTGGTAAATGTTTATAAGCTTTTTTTAATGTTGGAACTAAAAATTCATCGTAAAACCTTGCTGAATCATCTATTTTAATTTTTTGAGAACTTGATGGTTGTTTTATTTTACTACCTTTATTTTCATAGTTAGTCATGTTTTCATATGCTTCTAAATACTCATACGGCGGAGATGTAAATACATAATCATATTTACCTAATTTTGAATAATCAACTTTTTGAGCTTCTTTCCATATCATTTTTACCTTACTCTTTGTATATGGTTTTAATAATTTTATAATTTTGTTATAACCAGGTATTAATGCTTTATTGGTATCAATACCTATATAATCAATATCCAGAGCCATAGCTGCTATCATTCTTGCTCCCCATCCAGCAGTAAAATCTAATACTCTAGTTGCTTTATATTTTTTATACATTTGTGCAGCTGCAGCAGCTCTCATCGTATTTACTGTCCCCCATTGTAAATCTATCGCACTTCTTATAGAAGATACTATTGATCTTTTTGGTTGTTTTTTTTTTAATCTTTTCGCAAATTCTAACATTTTTTTTCTTCTCTCTTTATTATCCCACATTTCAACAAATGATTTATTCCTGTATTTTGTTTTTCTACGCGCCTTTTCTGTTCCCCAATCAACCGTTTTATTACCAGATATTGAACGAGGATTAATTGTTCCTTGAACTAATTTTTTTAATGATAAAAAATCATCAATAGCCTCTTGATCTGATATATTTCTATATGGATAGGTTTTATCTGTAAATTTTATATCTTTCTTTTTACGAGTCTGTTTTTTATTCTTCTTTTTTTTACGAGATTTTTTTTTTCTCTTCTTTCTAGTTCCCTTCTTTCTGGATTTTTTTTTACTAAAAAAAAATCCTCCTTGGCGATTTTGAATATACTGACGAACTGCCTCAAGTACCATTTTTCTTTCTTGTGTACTAGCGTAACGATGCATTATGGAAATTCCAAAAGCAACGGGATTCTTAAATCCCGAATTAGCAGAACCATTTATAGAATTTAACAATTTGTATAATTTATCTGGACTTAAACCAGTACCTATAATAGCCGTTATACTTTTTTTTTCATTATCATCTAAAACATGACCACGTTCTTTTTTCTCCCCATTTTCCATAATTTCTAACTTTTTTGGGTTTTCAAATAAATTTTCAACTAAATCATCCATATTTTCTGAGTACCATATGGACAAATCCCCTACATCCTCACCAGATTCAACCTCCGTAGAGTCATCGTCATCGCTACTTGGAAAACCACCATCATCACTTAAATATTCGTTGTATATATTTCTTAGATTATCATCACTTCGGTCTGTTAAATCCATCCTATCAGCATCCAATAAAAATTCTTTTTTCCAATCCTCAAAATTCAGAGACATAAATTTATATTATATTTACATTATAAATTTATTAGTTCTTTTTTTTCAGTCGATGCCTTACTCTCATAGTATTATAAAATACAACAGATGGTTTAGGTGGTCCTCGTGGTTTTATATGATGAACCAGTTTGGCATCTTTTGTGGCAAGTAATACTCGTTTAGATAAATCATCTTGTTCATATTTTGCCTGTTGAGCTCTTTCCATTACTAGTTCAGGATTTTTACCATCAAAGAAATCTTCATCAATAACTATATCTCTAGGACGACTAAATATTATTTTTACCTTTTTAGTTTCGGGGTTTTTCTCTCTTACTTTTCCACCTTTTCCTCCTGCTCCTAAAGCTTTCTTTGGTTCAAAAGCAAATGGTGAACCTGAATTAATAGAGAATTTTTTATAATAATCAGGATTATTTTTCTTAAATTTATTTGCGTGATAATAATGTTCTACTGAAGCCCATTTTAATCCATCAAGTTCAAATAATGGTTCAATCCCCCCTCCTTCTACACGTTCAACATAGTCTGCTCCATTATAATGCATATTTGATAATACCTTTCTCCAATCTTTAATTTTTTCTAAATCTTTAAATTTGGCTTCATCTTTAATCTTTTCATGCATAGTTTTCCCAACAGCTTTTCCAGGTTTTTTGTTAGCAGATCCTTCTCGGAAATAAAATACAGTATCGTCATTAAATAAATTTTCATCTTGTGGTGTTGGTGTTTGCATTACTATTTCTCCGTCTTCGTCGTCTTCGTTTGATGTCTCTGTTTCAATTACTATTATCGACGAATCAATTTTCTTTTCCTCTTCTTTCTTGGGTATTTCAATCGTTTCACCTATCATTTTTGCGAATTTTGGAATATAATTATAAAGAGATTTACCCTTTGATTTCATACATTTTTCAACTATTCTTCTTCTCATACCAAAAGGGATATCGTGGAATCTATATATATGTTTATCTTTGTATGTAATTAATTTATAGTGGTTACCCGTGTGTTCGAGTATTACATAATACTTTGGTTTAAAATATTTTTTCTGTTCTATTGATTCGGGTACAAAATCGCCACATCTTAAAACAGAACCATAATTTCCCCGTTTATATTCATCACTTGACAAAATAATAAATTTTGTATTCAACCCAATTTCAAGTGTAGAAATCGCCCAAATATCAGCCCAAAAATCACAAGTTTTCATTTTGGATATTAATTCTTCCTTGTTTTTTATATTTTTAAACCATTTTATATCCCCGTAGTTGTCTTTAGCATATTTCAACTCTTTTTCCTTTACTTTTAATTCTTCTCCGAGAGCCTTGTGTTTTTTTCTCATTTCCTTTGCTTCCGTCTTTTTTTGCTTTTTAATAGGAACATCTTTTTCTTTTTTACCTTCTCTAACTAATTTATTATATTCCTTTGCTAACTTTGCTTTTCTTTTTTTATCATTTGGAATTTGATTAGACAAAGTTTTTAATTCTTTGTTTATCATGTCAAATTTTTCCTTGTACGTATTAAATACATTATCATCTACCTTACTAGTTAAAATTTCTCTTGTTTTTTTAACACCGGCATCCATACCAATAGTTTCAAAAGCATCCCGGATAGTATAAAAAAAACAATCTCCGTGTCCGGGATTGTCCTTGACACCATAATTATTATTATTCATGAAATGTTCAATCCATTCAGACTCGCCTTTACTCGGTTTTTTATATTTTTTATTTTCTTTTTTTTCATGCTTTTCTTCTTCTCCTTTTTGTGAAAAATCATCATCATCTTCATCTATATTTAATTCAACTAAAACAGGTGGTGGATTTTTTAGTCTTTTTTTCTTACTTGTTTCTTCGTCATCTTCTTCTCCACCAAGATCATCTTCGTCGTCTTCTTCTCCACCAAGATCATCTAATTCTTCTTCTTCTTCTTCCTCCTCCTCGTTATCTCCTGAATCATAATCAGGAACTAATGTTTCGTTTTTCATACATTTTTTAACATATGGTTCATTAACGAAAGAGTATAATAGAGGTCCATCTATAATAGAAATATCCAAATCACCTTCTTCATCCTTTAAGTTTTCTAATTTTTCACTGGGAAATTCATAAACTCCTATTTGATAAATTTTGTTATCTGTATCTACTACTAAATAAACAGGAACAAAAAGAATATTTTGTTCTACAAATGTATATTTAATCTCCCCTAAAGCTATTACAGTAGGAATTGTAAATAAGTTTATCTCATACATAGAAACATCCCTACCTTTATCATTTTCGTCAATTGTTTTTAATTCTTGATAAGAAATTTCACCAGTAATTTTTGATAATACCATATAATTTAATCTAATATTAAAAATTTACTTAAGAAACTATCATTATTAATTTCTTCCATATAAAACCAAAGGGTTTTTCTTTTTTGTGTCATATCATAATTCATTACTTCTTTTTCAAAAATAACAATTTCTTCAATTAATTCTCTCTTCTTTTTTTTTTTTTTTGATATGTCATAATAATCAGCTATAAGTTCTAATTGTTTTTTTGTATAATTTTCTTTATAATCTAATTCACATGCTATATAGTCATCGAGTGTTAAATCTGGTGTCCCGTAGTCTTCTTGAATGTTTTTAGTTTGTTCATTTACTAGTGAAAGTAAACTATCATATGTAACTTCACGTGGTGTCTCTTGTCCTGTATTTGATTCAACCAAAGAAAAAGATAAATTTTTACTGCTCATATTAATAATATAAAATCACAAATGTTTATATTATTTTATTTACTCTTCTAATTCTTCAAACAGGTCCATAAATTTAAATACAATTTTGCTACTAAGACTTGGGTATTTTTTATGATTCATCAACGAAAACATTTCAATTTCTTGTAAAATATCAGTAAATTCATCTAAATCGGTTAGAAACTTTTTACCTGCGTTTATCATAATACTAATATTTTGAACCATTTCTTCAACGTTATTTAATTTTCCTTCTTTTTTGATATCTTTTTTCACTCTATTAATAAATCCTACAATAATTTTAGTCATTTCTGTTTTACTAATGATATCCAAGTCCGCACAAATAACAAAGAAACTACTAAGAGCCCTTCTTTTTTCATTTTCTTTATTATATTCGCAAAATTTATCATAATTTTCATTAGCATCACAGTAATTTATAGTTTCAAATAAACTTTTAAAACTTTGGAAATTCTTAACACAAATATCTTTCATAAAGGGATAAACTACAATTAAATCCTTGTATAGCCTTGCGTACAATAAAGACCAAAATTTATTAAAACTACCAATTTCAAAAATTGCATCCCCGATTTTTTCAAATGATTCCTTATTTTCTTCGTTGTTAATATCTTTCATAATATATTTAATTTCGTCAAGCATTAGATCATATGTTTCATCGGTAAGTTTATTTAAACAAGAACGAATTTTATCCATATGGACTCCAATACCTTCTGTATTTTTTTCCAACTTTGTTGTCTTAAAATTGCGTATAGTCTCCCAATCAGCAGATGTAATATTTTCTTTTTTAATACTTTTTTTATGGTAATTATTTCTTTTAAAGACAGGTGTTTTTTGATATGAGGGTGCACCAACCCTCTTGGCAATTCTATTTATCTTTTCAATTATATCATTACTTAATTCATTACTAATATGTAATTTTTCATGGTTCTTATAATCACTCAAGGTGTATTGTCTATCAGCAAGTATGCTAGTCATAGTGTTAATAACAAATCATATATTATTTTTTTTATATCAATTTTATATTACATATAAGTTAAAATTGAAAGAGACTTAAATAATATATAATATTATTATTCACGATGACTTCTATCACAAACGAAACCAAAACAAGCACACCAAAAAATTATGTTATATCTCAATGGGACGACGAGACATTAAATTTAAAAGCACCTTTACTAAGAGGTATTTATGCCTTTGGATTTGAAAAACCAAGTTCTATTCAACAAAAAACTTTATATCCTATGACTTCTAGACCGGCGAAAGATATTATCGCTCAGGCACAATCAGGAACTGGTAAAACAGGTGCCTTTGTAACAGGTATATTACAAATTATAGATGAAACAAAGACCGAAACTCAAGGTTTAATTTTAGCCCCAACACATGAGTTGGCAAATCAAACAAAACAAGTAATGGACGATATTGGTAGATTTCTAAAAATCAAGACACAATTGCTTGTAGGAGGAACTTCTGTAGAAAAAGATAAACAACAATTATTGGAAAATACACCACATGTTGTAATCGGAACTCCTGGTAGGATCCACGATATGTTTCGTAGAAAATATTTGTCCTCTTCCAAATTAAAAATTCTGGTAGTTGACGAAGCAGACGAGATGTTATCATCTGGGTTCACCGAACAAATGTATAAAATATTTCAATATACTCCAAATGATATTCAAGTTGGATTATTTAGTGCTACTATGCCAGATGATTTACAAGAATTAACTGATAAATTTCTTAGACATCCTATTAAAATTCTTGTAAAAGCAGAACAACTTACATTACAAGGGATCGCGCAATATTATATTAATCTAGACGACGATTTACAAAAATATGAGTGTATCAAAGACCTATTTTCTAGTCTAACATTATCACAGGCAATCATCTATTGTAATAGCACTAGAAGAGTTGATGATTTAGAAGAAGCGATGACATCGGATAATTTCCCAGTTAAAAAAATTCATGGAAAAATGCCAGATGTTGAAAGAAAAGAAGTTCATAAGGATTTCAAAGCAGGTGGATGTAGGGTATTAATTACATCAGATTTATTTGCCAGAGGAATTGACGTACAACAAGTAAGTATGGTGATTAATTTTGATATTCCAAGAAGCGAACATACATATCTTCACAGAATTGGTCGTTCTGGACGATGGGGTAGGAAAGGAGTAGCTATCAACTTTACATCAAAACACGACGCACCAAGACTTAAAAAATTTGAAGAGTATTATCATACCGAGATTGTTGAAATGCCTTCCGATTACACAAAACACCTTGATATGAATTAAATAATCGTTTAATAATCGTTTAATAATAAAATAGATTTTCTTTATTGATTAAAATGCTCGATAAAGAAAATTTTTTTTCTAAAAACAAATTTGAATTACCAATTGAATTTTTAGAAAATAAAACAAAAGTTTTAGATAATTTGAAAATAGATTTAGAATTAGAAAAAACAATTGACAATGAGATAGATCCAATTTATACTTATGTTTTTAACCCACAAACAGAATTAGGCAAAAAAAGTATAAAAACCTGGGGGAAATATTACACAACCGATAAAAATTTTTTAAAAGATTCACAAAAAATATACAAAGAGATTGATACAATTCCAATGGATAATGAAACTGTAAATAATATGTTGAAATCCTGGAGAGAAGTAAGATATCAAAATGATTTTATGGAAAAGTATCAATATGTTGAATGGGAAAAACTAAAATGGTTGAATAAATCATCATTATTTCTCTCTATTTTAAGTTTCTATAATATTTCATCTCCTGTATTACAACTAATAACACCTATATTTGTACTTCTTGTACCCTTTTTTGTATTAAAAGCCATGAAATTACCTATGACATGGGAAACATACTATAAAATTTTAATAGAAAATTTAAAACAACACGCTATTGGTAAGTTGTTTTTTACTTTTAATTCAGCCACACTCGGTCAAAAAATGTATATACTTTTTGCTGCTGGTATGTATGTTTGGAACATTTATCAAAATTTCATTAGTTGTTACAGATTTTATCAGAACTCCTTTTATATCACAAACCAATTTGAAATTATAAACAATTATTTAGATTATAGTATTGAAAAAATGAAATACTTTTTGAGATTAACAAGAAAATATAAATCATATGACAAATTCAATCATAAGTTGAATGCCTACATTGAACGATTACAACTTTTCCATAATTCTGTAAGAGATTTACCAAATAATAGTCAAAAAATAGGCAAGATAACATATATAGGAAAATTAATGAGAAATTTTTATATTTTGTATGACGACCAAGAAATAGAACAAATTATGGGATTTTCATTTGGATTCCATGGATATATCGATACGTTAATGGGTATAAATAATAATTTAACACAAAAAAAAATTAATAAATGTTCTTTCAAGAAAAAAATTACATTTAAATTGAAAAACATGTACCACCCAACAATTAAAACACCTGTCAAAAATTCTATAAATATGAATAAAAATATAATTATAACTGGTCCAAACGCGGCAGGGAAAACAACAACAATAAAAGCAACAATAATAAATCTATTACTCACACAACAATTAGGTTTAGGATTTTTTGATAAATGTCAAACAAGTACATTCGATTATATTCATTCTTATTTAAATATACCAGACAGTTGTTCTAGGGATAGTTTGTTTCAGGCGGAGGCAAGAAGATGTAAAGATATATTAGATTGTATTAACAAATATCCTGGTAAAAAACATTTTTGTATTTTTGATGAATTATATTCTGGAACAAATCCATATGAAGCAATAAGCAGCGCATTTTCTTACTTAGACTATATATCTAAAAACCCTAATGTTAGATTTTTATTAACAACTCATTTTATTAAATTATGTACTTTATTTGAAAAAAAATCCAAAATAATCAACAAATCCATGAAAACTATGGAAGATCAAAATAA
>Ga0315315_10000249_pt1 | contig 42680 bp, 32 predicted proteins | sample M140m3416metaG_FD_203699 | JGI IMG/M metagenome (GOLD analysis project Ga0315315, IMG submission 203699) | Ammonia-oxidizing marine archaeal communities from Monterey Bay, California, United States - M1 40m 3416 | ecosystem: Environmental > Aquatic > Marine > Intertidal zone | place: USA...
GTTCCATGGACGACGTCCTCGATCTCAATTTTTTCGAGTGTTTGACGACGGCACGACGAAGTTGTTTAAGCCGTTCGCTACTCATAGATTTGGGCTTACTCTTCAACATCTGGGTCGTGACGGCGTTGACCGCCTCCAAACGACGCAATTCGTCCATGTTGATATGTTTCATAATGGTCGGTGGAAGAGGTTTCGAGGAAATGGATACCATTTTTTGTAGGATGGGTTTAGGTATACGACACAAAATTGTTTCCGCATGTCTGCCATTCGAACCGATCCGAAACTGTGGGAATCCTCTAAGAAACGCGCGTGTACCGTTGCAAAAATGTGTAAACACAGTGCACGGAAAATGCAATGGGCAGTACACGACTACAAACGAAGAGGGGGAGGATACAAGGGTCCGAAACGCGTCTCCAACAAACTCGCGCGGTGGACCAAACAACGATGGCGCACGCACAGCGGTAAACCTAGTGAGGGAGTACGGCGCTACCTTCCCGATGCCGCGTGGTCCAAACTCTCTCCCGATCAAATTCGTCGAACCAATGCGTCGAAACGCCGCGGTTTCCGAAAGGGGAAACAGTGGGTAAAACAACCTAGCGACGTCGCCAAGGTCGCATCGAGAGCGCGTAAATAGAGACTCATCGAGCCAACAGGATTCGAAGTTTCGACGATTCGTCCATGGTGGAAAACGACGCATGCGTATACCTCCGTTTCATTTGAACCGGCGTAAGTCGTTGAACGTGTTTTTTCTTGATACGCTGTCGTGAGATGCCTACGTCGACGAGAAAGTCGAGAGATACCTTCATTCGGTCCAGGTTCGAGCCTAGTATCATAGGACTCTTGGTCCAGTCGAAACCATGATGTCGAAGCCATTCTCCCTTTTGTCGCAGCGTTTCCGGATCCAACGAAAGCAAAGCTGGATTCGCCGCAATCCTCTCCCTCGTGATGCCAAACTCGTGCTGGAGAATACGTGACTTGGTACGTAGTGTTTCCGCATTCAACGAAAGCAATTGTGGGTGCATGGCGATCCGTTCCCTCGTCATCCCAAACTCTTGTTGAAGAACACGTGATTTCGTACGTAGTATTTCCGTATTCCACAAAAGCAATTTTGCATGTGTTACAATCTTAGCCTTCGTGATGCCAAACTCCTGTTGAAGAATACATGATTTGGTGCGGAGTGATTCCGGATCGTGCAAAAGCAAATTGGGATTCACCGCAATCTTTGCGTTCGTCATCCCAAGCTCCTGTTGAAGAACACATGTTTTGGTGCAGAGTGTTTGCGGATCTTGCCAAAGCAATTGTGAATGTCGTGCGATCCTTTTCAGCGGAATTCTGAGTGTTAGAAGATAATCCATGACCCTCCTCAGTGTGGAAAGTGGCGTGCCCACAATAGTAGTGGCTTCTACCGTCAGACCGTATTCCTGAAGAAACGTCGTTCGTTCTCGAAGTTTCGTATCGTAGTCCGGGTGAATGTGTCGAAACACCGTGGACGCGTGTGTCTCCACGTCCATTCGTTTTTTGTCTCCCACATCTCGAAGTTTGGATCGATAGGGTTCCGGAAGACGATGGTGCACCACGCGCGCGAACTCGTACATGAGGCGTTCGGGTTTGATGGTACGGTGTACCATGAGTTGGATGAGGCGCGGGTGTTCGATCGGAAGTTCCGTCGCCCCTACTCGACTACGCACTACCAGGGTGTTTTCGTATCGCAGCAGTTTCTCCGTTTTATCACAGTCGCCCTGCATTCGTTCGTCAGGATGCCAATACACCGGATCGTGTTCATAGATGAGAACGACGCCGTTGTCCAAATGGAAGGCCGCATCGCTCTTGTGCCACTCATCCCCATGTTTCAACGCCTCGTAAAGGGAGATGCCGAGCGCGTCGGCAATGTACGAGGACTGAACGACCTCCTCAAGGGAACGTTGACACGAGGGTGTCGTGTCTGTCATTTTCTCGCCCGCCGAATATTTATGCGGAGATACCCTATTCTGACAGTTTTTTTCGACGCTCGACACTCCCCTTGTTAGTAATCGTACTCCTCTCCCCACAGAGACGACACATTCAGGCATTCGGAAACGTTTTGCACTCTCCGCATGACGATGGACAGTCTCATAGCATCCCTACGCGCGCTACCGGTTCTACGCCCATCGAACAGTGACGCGAGAACGAATACAATAGTCACTCCGATCATATGGTTGTTGTGTAAAGGGGGAGAATCAGGTTTTGAAGAACGGAACGCTCGGTGAGGGCGATGACGAAAAAGTCTTGGCGGGTGTACTCGGTGAGACGGGTATCCGAGCATCGTTGCAGCATCATCGCCAATAAATGTTCCTCCCGCTCCGTGCACTTATGCATAGCCCGTGTGAAACGCAGGAGTCCCATGTGCTCCATCGAGGCACGCCGACTCGATTTATATTCGAGTCGAATGTTGCGAATGAACCGCAGAGCGTCGAACGTGTCGCACAATGCATCCTTGAACTCACGCGACACGCATCGCGCACTGAGCACGGCGCCATTGTCGTCCACACCGCCAAGGATGAGGTGCCATACATCATCCGGGAGGTACGGGACTGTCTCCATTGTGTCTCCCTTTCCTCGTTGGTACGGGACATGCACACACTGACATTAGAATGATTCATGCGTGTGCGTAGACGAGAGAGCGTGTACGAGGGAGAGGGATGAAGTCGATCACGCTGACGGTGCTTCCCTCCTTTTCCGACGCATGGTTGGAGACGGAGGCGACGCCCGAGGAACGGACGCGACTTCTAACCTTTGCGTGTTCTCTCCCTCGCACCTTTGGAAGTAACGAGGAACTCGTTCGCGCTGCGGTGACGGAGGCGCTCACATCCTCCAGCGAGACACGTGCCTCCAAATCGCAGTCTCGCATCACCGAATTGGAAGTGGAGAATGCACAACTCCGTGCCAACGTCGCAAGTGCAGGGCGTGACGAGATCGACCGTGTGCGCGAAGAACATCGCATGGAGATGGATCGTATTCGCGATCTGTATCAGACGCTGAGTGAGAAGAAGGTGCAAACTGAAAGCGTGTTGTCGGGACGTGTGGACGAACACGCGTCGGAGGTGATTCGTCTGACGCGCGAAAACGCGACATTGAACCAAACGATCGAGGAGTTGAAGACGCCCGCGGGACGCGGGCGCGCCGGAGAATTCGTGCTCGCGGAAATGCTGTACGACGCAGGATTCGAGGTGGAGGACACGAGCATGGGGAATAAAAAGGACGAGGGATACATGGACCTCCTTGTGCATCCAAAGGGATTCCCGGACGTGCGCATCGCCATCGAGAGCAAGAATCGCGAAAAGATCGACCCCAAGGCGCACATCGTACACTTTGAAGAGCTCGCTCGAGACGGGATCGCCAAGGGACTCTTCGACTCCGCCATCTTCGTAAGTCTGCGCGCCAACACGAAAAAGGAGGGAGGGGTGCATCATGTGCACATGCTGGACGACTCCAATGGACACGCAACGATCCCGGTGTCCTACCTGGGAACCGAACGGGGGCGCGACGCGTCGTCGCTGACTCGAGACGTGGTGCAGGCGCACGTGTGCATGCACGCGACAATGATGATGCGCCTCTCCGACCTCCGTCGCACTCTCACCAACGCGACGACGACGGACGACGACAAGGGAACCACACGTGGGCAATTTTACGACACGCTCCACGACAATCTGTGTTCCATGTTGGACGACCTGAACGTGCAGACCAAGGCGGTGACCACCATGCAAACGTCGATGAAATCGTCGCGCGTCCGCATCATCAACCTGTTTGTCAAGTTGTGCGAGGCGCAGCGGGATGCCGGTGCGGACATGCGTGAACCGTGTTGGATGCCGGAGTTTCGCCTTGCGCGCGAAAAGGTGGCGTCGGGAACCACCGACGCGATGGTGTGGAAGAACCTCTCCGATCCGCAGAAGAAACGCATTGCCGATCATCTGGGAGGGCGCGAGACATTTCTCAAGGCGGCGCGTACGGATGTGATTTCGATGGAGGATACTACGGAATAGTTTTATTTCGTCACTGACACGGACCGGTCCTCTTTCCTCTTTCACGAAACGCGACGAATCAGGGGTGGGAACTTGTTTGTGAGGACGGTGTCCACCCACGCGGATGCCGCAGATGGGTCGGAAATCATCTTGTCCAGCCATGATGCAGCGCCAGCGGATGTGTGTACAAATGTAACGTCCATGTATGCCGCAGTTGCGACGATGGCACCCACAGTGGTGCGTGCGTAGTTTCCCAGGAACACATTCCGCCTGTCGCGTAGCTTCAATTGCACTTGATACCCTCGAAATACGGGAGTCTTTAATTGGCGTCCCACAAACGGTCGCACGTTGACGTAACGCGCTTGACCATCTGCCTCGTACTTGTCACTCCAGCGTCGGGATCGGAGGTGTGGTTCCATGGCATCCAGGAGCGTCTTGGGAAGCTGTGTCTCGTGTGTCTGATTGCCATTCTTGGGTGTCGAGATGTATGGTGGTGCAGGAATCAGGTCCCGAAGAGTGGTGTCGGTAGTGGCGTCTGGAGGAGAGATGATGTCCACCACACGTTCCACATTGCCTCCCACGTCATCAAGTAGGTTGAGTGCGTCCTGAAGTCCCCAGCTCATGTCGTCCGGGTGCGTCGCGTGGTAACGGTCTACAGACGCATCCTCCGTATGCTCCGGTTCTGCGTCATGAAGTAGATGCGCCTCCTCCGCTTGATGCGCCAGTGTTGCGACACGTGCGAGACTCGCCATCTTGCGACGGTCCCTGATTGAGCGGTACGCGTTCTGGATGGTCGTCGCCGCCATGTCCACAGTCTCCGACGGTGTGGATCCTACGAGGTGCTCCTCGTCGTCGTCGATATCGTCGACTGCGAAGACGGTCAGGAATGCGAATTGCATGAGGTAGTGGGTTCCCACACCCGTGACAATCGTGGTGTCGTTCTCGCACGGGAGCTCGACGTTTGCGGGTATCTCGTAGAGAGGAACACACGAGTTGATCTGCAGATTCTCCAACACGTTGGTGGTAACCGTGATGGGCGACGTTCCCACATCTCCATCGGGATGCGTCTCGTGAATGTACTCTGCGCCGATGAGGATGCGCCAGGAACCAGTAGGATTCTCGTGCGACTCCGGAACCCACGGCTTGGTCGCAAACTCCTTTTTGCGGTACGTGACGACGTCGATGAGCTTCTTGTTCACCCACGCGTCCAGCGTCATGTCCGAACAGATGGTCGTGACGTCAGACAGCTTGAGGGCACGCACAGGGTCGACCGGACGATCCTCCTTGAAGGGGACCAGGTACCCATCGACGACGTGACACGGCGGAAGGTCCTCGTCGATGGTCACCCCCATGCGGTACGTGAGGGCGTCGTTGCGAACGTACATGAGAGACGTGCCCGACACGGGCTCCACCAACGACGTCTCCGCCGTCGTGTGCGCGATGACTCCCGGGACGTCACCGTCGTCCATGCGCACATTCACCGGAGTTCCGACGTCGAGGCGTGGAGGGGCGGAACGAGAGCACATCACGGTACGGCGCGTCAGGAGAGTGTTGCCGTCGATGGGATGCACACGGAAGTTCTCGAGTAGAACGTGCGAGTGGTTCGTCGGGTCGTGCAGTGTGGCGTTCCATGTTCCAGAGTCGGGAATGGAGATCGTGAGCATCATTGTACCGTCCGTCTTCTTTGTTTGGTACGGGTCGACGCCGTTGGTAACTGTCATCCCTGGTACCAAACAAAAAGGAACTCCTTTACACACAAAAATGTTCGAGTCGTTCATCGCCCTCCTCTGCATCCTCCTCTACATCCTGTTCCGCCCGCGTCGCGTCGGGATCATGATGATGAACGACATGTGGTTCGAGTATCCGTCCTATCTGGACGAGTCCCTCATTCGCAACTTTCAGCCCCTGGTCGAGTGGCAAAAAAACATCACCCGTGGTCTCCTCACACAGGGTGCCATTATTGAAAAGGTGTCCATTCGCGATACGTACATGTTCGGACCGCGCATCGGGTTCATGCTCATGGACGTCACCATTTTCATGAACGGCGTCAAACTCCCGGGTGCCGTTCTCCTCCGCGGTAAGTCCGTGGCGGTCCTCCTGTGGTACCGCCAATGGGTGTCCATGGCCGTGCACGTTGTTCTCGTCCACCAACCGCGCGTCGCGACGGGAGGCATGACCTGGGAGGTTCCCGCAGGGATGGCGGACGGGAACGGTGACCTCAAGGGACAGATGTTCAAGGAACTGGAGGAGGAGACGGGTCTCGCACTCAACATCAACGACCTCTCCCACCACGCCTTTGAGACGCCGTACACCTCCTCCGGCCTCCTGGACGAGACTCTGGAGCTCTACTCGATGCAGGTCTCTCCGGACGTCATGAAGGGTATCGATTCCGAGACGACACGCGGAAACAAGGAGGAAGGGGAGATGATCACCAAGGTACGCGCCGTCTCTCTAACGGACGCGCGCGCACTGGAGGATGGAAAGCTTCGCATCCTCCTCTCCTCGGTCAAGATGTGAGAGGATGGTGGAGTAGTAGGCGATGAGGGTGAACCAGGTGCCAAAGGTGAGGATAAGGACGACCGAGGGGAGGAGGGGAGACCGCATCACGGATGTGTGCGGTATGCGCGCTATGCGGAACATTGATGTACCGTTTTCAACCGACACTCGTCTTCAGAGTTTTTATCCACACATCATCCGTTTTATCCCCAAACTTGACATACCCGTATTCCTTCAACACGTTTACCTTGCTTCGGTAAATGCACGCGATGTGACTCGCGGCATTCAATTTTTTTTGATCGCATTCTCAAACTCGGACATCAATGCTTTGTTGTCCGCGTGTGTGGCCATGTCAACATCGGTGAACATTGAAATGTCGGACATTACGCGCCCAAAATTTTCACCCACACACCCGTTACGTCCCGAAACGGTTCATATCCATACGTTTTCAGCACGTTGTCCGTGCTTCGGTAAATGCACGTGATTGGTCTTGCGCCATTCAATTTCATAATCGCTTCCTCAAATTCGTCCATCAATTTGTTGTCGTCCGTGGGTGTGGACACGTCAATCTCGGTGACGTCGTCGATGAAATCATATCCGTATAGAAAACGCAAACGTCGTACCGACACTACGACATGTTGTGGCGTTGTTGGAACCCATTGCGCCACAACCCTCCGCTCATCATTGATGCCATGGCACACCATTTGCACTCGATCGGGAGTGGTAAATAGGCGGTAGTAGACACTGTCTCCCTTGAACAGCTTCCGAATCTCGTTGACGTGCTCCGGTGCACTGGTAGATAATTTTGCACGTTTCGGTGGTGGTTCAGCTACAGTTTCAGTAGTAGAAGGAAGAATGGTGCCATCAGGTGCTGCAACAATTTCATCGAGAATTGCGGCATTGTGTGCGTTGAACACTTGATCCCAAAGCGATGCGACCGTTGGTGATATTTTGTAGAATGGACACTCGGATCCGTCGAAAATCGATGTTGAGGCGCGAGGTGCCGTTGCGTCGAAGACGTCGTTCCTACCCCCGCCCCACTCTATGGGAATCCACAACAGATCACTGTCTATCATTTCCTCTCCGAAATCCAACGGGTTTGTTATCAGGTTTCCAATGTATACATATCCCTTCCAGAACCTATCGAATGTGGACAGGGAATCCGGAATTTTCCATGGCGCAAACATGAGAGCTCCCGCACCAGTCGCGTCTGGTGCGCCCATGTCCACGTATTGAATCACGTCAGAAATGATTGCGTTGCCGAAAGAACGGACGACTGGAATGCTGGAGGGGATATGGGTTTTTACAGTCCAATGTTCGTGTGATCCCAATTTTGTACGTGCCTCATCCGTGCACCGAACAAGGAGAAAAGTTACATTCTTAAATGGTTCGTGATCGTCGTACAATTGTGTCCCCGAGTACGACATGTCGTCCACAACTACAACCTGCCGCGTTTCCCCGACGGGAATGTACATGGTCTCCATGATACGTATTTTCTGTTGACATTCCTCTGAAAGACGAGCTAGTACAAGGAGAGCAAATAGTTTGGTCGATTTCATGTCCTCGCTCCGTTCCACACTGAGTATGATCTCGTAGTTTTGTTTTGCAATTTCTTCGATCTCAACTGCTGCATCCGTTAGGAACGCGTTCAGATTCACGTCAACAATGCTGACCGTGTCAAGAAGAGTTGACAGACCCTGGATGGGGAATTCGGTACCCTCCCTGTAGTGAAGCGGTCTCGTCACAACCGTTCCGTTTTTTGTTAATGTCTCCATGTCATATTCATACATTTTTATCGCATATGGCAATTGAAACTTGAGTAACGCATCCTGTAACTCACGAACTCTAGTTTGATTCTTTGTATACTCGAATACATCAACGATGCCCAATGATGATGCTCCAATGTCCGCCCAAACGCGCATTGCCGCTGCTGTCGCGCGGAATGTAAGCGTGTCCCTCATGACGTATTTGTTTAGGTCATAAAAAGTTAATGAGGATGCGATTCGCAGTACTGTGCGAGAGAGGGATACCACGTGGGAAGCGAGGACGCCCACTTGTGGTAAAAGTCGGTATCGTGTTGGATGCGCCACGCATCCGCCTTCGTGTCGGTGCGAGTCGCACCCATGGCAATGAACTGTTTGAGCACGACGTCCCACACCTCCCAGTTTCGTGTGTCGGGCACGCCGTGCAGGACGACGCGACGCGTGCGACGCGGAGTGTAGACGTAATCCCCGGGATCCATGCTGCAGTGGTTGGTACACACACACACACACATGTTTTACCTACGCTGCGTTGTCGCGTGACGAGAGACGGGACGCAGGTACGTTCCGCCGAGTACAAGACGATAGAACCGGAAGCGAGGAGGGGGTTTCGGAGGAGGAGGAGGGGGTTTCGGAGGAGGAGGGGGTTTCGGAGGAGGAGGAGGAGCGGGAGGAGGAGGAGTGGGTTTCGGAGGGGGTACTGCAACAACACGTTTCGGACGGGGAGGGGACGTTGGGACGGTAGTTGGTGAGTCTGCCTCCACTGTCTTGCTGTTTCCACAACCCATGCACAAGGTTTTTGAGTTACTCCGTACACGTCCGAAAAAAAATCTGCATCAGATTCATCGAAACGTGGTATCTTCGCTCACACACATACGAGAAATGCCTCTCCACGGAGTTTTCAAAGCGGCGCTGAACGGGATGCACGAGCGTGGCGACGGCGGGTTCGTGTACGTAAAGGGAGACGAATGTGCTTACCTATTTCCATCAGAACTGAAGGGACACGCGGAGGCGAAGGAGTCCCTTCAGGAGATGCTTGCCGACGAAAAGGCAAAGTTGGTGTTCTATGTCCTGGAAGAACGCGACAATGCACTTCACGTCCTCGCCTACCCGCGCGAACGGGTGTTGAAGGACATGGTCGACGGGAATCAGTGGTCACCTCCTGCTCCGTCCGCTCCTGCAATCGAGGAGGTGGACACGTGATCGTCGTCATCGCAACGGCGAGCAGCGTCAAAATCGCAAACTCCTCCTCCCCACCCGTTCCCTCGTATCTCTGCTGCAACAGTGAAAGGATTTGCATCATTTTCTCTGATATCGGGAACGTGTGAAACACGTGTTCGAGGCGTACCACCAGGACGTCTATGCTCGCATCTCCGCGACAGACGTGACGCACGAGGGCTACAGCATCCTCCGCGGAGCAAACGTCGATAATCGTACGATACTGCGATGGAGAAGCATGTAAACGCAGGGACGATTGGGCGACCATCCAAAGAATCGGGATGACAACACCACCCGCCATCCACAATCCCAACATGACGTGTGACTCCTATTAGTGTAGCCCCTAAAACCTTTTCTTTTCACGGTACGGTGTCCGGTTGACAACGGGGAAGATACCATACCGTTCCATCCTGTGACGTCCATACCACAAATCCTGGGATGGGAGGCGAACTGGGAGGTGAGGGGGGTACCATTTCGTCGTCTGACTCCTCCGCAGTAAAGTAGTCTTCGTCAGAATCAGACATTCGCCATATGGACCATCTTTCATTTTGACACACATAAAGCTACACAAACATCGAGCAGAACGCGTTTTCTCTCACGACGGCAGGGACGCCAATTTTTTTTACCGACGTGAATGCAAATGGGGAAATGTGGTGGATCGTAGCCACTTTTGGAATCCTACACCATGTCTCACTTCGTCAGCGACATCATGGGTGTGGATGTGTGAGTGTCGATGAGTGCATTTCGAACGGAGTCGATGTCGCTCCGTTTTGCGGCTGCATGGACATATCGGGCGAGGACTATGTCATCTGTTATACGACAGGCGCGTGTCCTGGTGCATTCCCATCTACCGTGTTCGCGGGGGCGACATTTCGTTCGTGCGACAATCTGCCTCCACCCCCTCCGCACCCGAACGCGTGCAACGATCCTCTCTTCACGTCGCAGTGGCACCTGGATCGCATTCACGCCCCCGACGCCTGGTCGTACGCTGCTGGAGGGACGCTTTCGTCGATCGCCATCGTGGACGACGGTCTTCAGTACACTCACGGAGATTTGCGCGTTGACGTCGAACGATCGTTCGGGTGGAACAGCTCAACAGGGATGCGTTTGACGACCGCGCACGCGAACGATGCGCTTCATGGGACGGCGACCGCGGGAGTCGCGACGGCGATTCGCGACAATCTGCGTGGAGGGTGCGGTGTCGCATGGGGCGCAGCCCTCATCGGTGTTCGCCTACTCACTCACGGAGCATCTCCGGCGGACAACGTCTTCATGAGCGAGTCGTTCGCGAGTTCCCTATCGGAACTCGCGACACTCGGCAACGTAGTCGTGTCCAACAGTTGGGGTCCACCCGACGACGGACGCGTGGACGGACCCGTGCACAGAGAGTTTTACTCGGAGGTAGACGCCGCGATGCACTCCTTTTACACCACGGCGCGCAACGGTTTGGGAGGGATCCTCGTATTCGCCAACGGGAACGGTGGACTCTTCGACAATTCGAACGACGATGGGTTCGCATCGCACCCGACGACCATCTCCGTCGGAGCGGTGGGAGACGACCACCGCCGCACTCCGTACACGGAACCCGGTGCCTGCGTGGACGTGGTGGCTCCGTCCGACGGCGGAATACGAGGCATCGTCACCGCGGATCTGATCGGAGAGTCGGGTTACGCGAGTGGAAACTTTACGAGTTCGTTTGGAGGCACCTCGGCCTCCGCACCCGTCGTGGCGGGAGTGATCGCGCTCATGCTGGACGCACGCCCGGACCTCCGGGCAGTCGATGTGCGCCACATTCTTGTGGAGACCGCGCGCCGCGTGCACGTGGACGAGTCGAACTGGGTGCGCAACAGCGCTGGGCGATGGTTTAGTCCGTGGTACGGGTTCGGAATGGTGGATGCGCAGAGTGCAGTGTCCACGGCGCTTGTGTGGAGAATCCCCGCGGAACCACAGGAGGAGATATGTTCCGATAATTGGTTTGGGTATTTGGGCCTGAGTGATTGGGAGTGGAGACGCATTCCGATTCCCTCCCTCTCAGGTACGATGAAATTTGTCGACCGTGTGTCCGTGTTCGTAGATGTGGTGCACCCGTGGAGGGGGGATGTGGTGATGCGTCTCATCTCACCGTCCGGGACCATGTCTCAACTCACGTTTGAAGTCCCGAACGCGGTCCCTCTCCGTGATGCCTACTTTGTGCCCCATACCTACCACACCAACGCCTTTTACATGGAAGCCTCTGCTTCCGACGGCTGGGTCATGGACTTTCGCGACGTTTCAGCACGCGGGCGCGTCAGACGTCTACAATTGTGCGTCGTCGGTACTCGCAATTTCGCATCCGACTCCCCCTCTTCTCCCCCTCCTCCCCCACTCGCGTTGTCTCCCCCGCCTCTCCCCGTCGATGTCACGGACCCCACGCCGACGCGCATCGCGGCGTGGTCCTCGGTGGGGTCCACCCTCTTCCTTGCATGTTGTCTCTTCCTGTTTGCCGTGTTCGTCGACGACGAGGAGGAGGAGGAAAACGAGGAGGACAGGCAAACACGCCTCAGGCGCCGACTCCGTTCGCGCGTTTCTTCTTCTTGGGAGGATCTGAAGCGGAGGTTGGGGATAGGTACGAAAACGCTCCCGGACGCAGGATCTCGTGAACTAGTCCTTCCGTGAGACAGCGGTCCGCGTCCATGTCAATCTCCTGACGCAAAAGGTTGCGACAGTGCTCGAGGGACATGCCCGTGCGTGCGACGTACATGTCCTCCAATTTTTTCATGAGACAGTGCGTGTTCTGCATCTCGTCCATCATAACGGCATATGTCCCTTCAAACCCGACGATGGAGAGTTGGTGGATGCGCACGAAGGAGTTCTCGTGCATGAGACGGTGGTTGGCGGCGAGGAGCATGAAACTTGCCGCGGAGGCGACCATGCCGTCCGCAACGGTGACAATGGGAACAGTATTCAAGCGAATGTGGTCGTACATCGCGAGACCCGCATAGGCGTCCCCACCATTGGAGTGAATGTAGAGGTAGATGCGCGGCGGTGAATGCGGTGACGTCGAGTGTTGAAGACACGACACCGTCGCCTCGCGAAGGCACTTGATGAGTTTCAGATTGTTGGCGCGCGACACCTCGGCGTAAAAGTAGACGCACACGCCGTCGCTCGTGATCGAGTCGTCGTCGCTTCCCGTCTCATCGTCGACGCGTTTGCGGTGCTTCCTCATGTTGACCATCATTTCGTTGCACATATATATGTGGAAACGGTTGGCAATACTGATCAGAATGGACGACTCATGTGTATGTACCAACGACTCTCTCTCATGCGGTGCTGCCGCCACGCCGACGGTCGGTGTCTTGACGGGGACGCTCCGTGCTCCGAATGCGACACGGAGGGGTACGCACTCGATGCGCGCCGGTGTCTCAAACGCACGGCGGATGGCATGGTCGAAGACGTGGACGACGGACAACGCTTTCGAGTCAAACGGACGAAGACGGGATCGGAACGTCTGGTGCCTGTGTTTGATGGGTTTACAAAGTGGAGGACTTCATTGGGATTCGCCCGCATACAGGTTGTTGTATCATGCATTCCGGGTGATTGCAAATTATGGGACGAGGATAACGACAAAACAATGGACGAGACAACATGGCTTACAACTATTAAGGGAACGGATAGTAACATCCCAATCAAATGTGGTTCGTGTCAAGAGGTATGTAAAAGCTCTATTCATAACCTTACCAACGGGAGCGGACTCAACTGTGGGTGCCTGGCTGATGCTCGACACAACCGTCGACATGGGACAGGAAAGACTCCGGAGCCGTCATCGGTCGATAACTTTGTTGCGTCTGGGCTGCATCCGCCTTTGAACGAATGTGACTTTCGCGGACGGCGTCTTGCACATCCTGTACATACACACCTGATATGGGATGTGGATGAGGGTGCCGCGTATAACACCAACCCCAATAATCGCAAGGGACATCTGCCAGTGAGAGGGCATCGTCACAATGAAGTGTATCTCAGAGTCTTCGGCAAACCCTACACTGCATATTTGCATCGATTCAAGTATGAATGCTTCCATCAGTGCGTCATACCAGACGGCTACGACGTCGACCACATTCGCGACGATCTTGATTCAAATGGGTTGAAGAATAATGATATATCGAACCTCATGTGTCTGAAGAGGGAGGATCACATACGAAAGACTCATAAGACGAATCCACGCGGCTCAAAGATTGCTACTACACAGGGCATGAGTGGAATCGCTCGGCGCCCGTCCGATGGACACGTGATTCACTTCAAATCTATCAATGATTTGGCCAAACAGTCTGACCGACGTCAAACAACATGGTTGCAATGGCTGAAGGGCGGTAGGAGGGGTAATGCACCAAACCGGTACAGTGAGGTCGTGTTTGACGATGACGATTACGAGTACAGGCATGATGAGGTGTGGATGCAGCACCCGTCTGGAATTACGGTATCCGATCATGGCCGTGTGATGGATGGATCTCACGGATCTCGTAAAACATTTGGCTCAGGAGGTGATTGGACGCCGATGTACAATGCTAAACGCGTGTGTCATTTGGTCATGGAAACGTTTGTGGGTCCACGTCCGTCGAAGTATCACTCTGTCGATCACATTGATCGAAATCCATATAACAATCGCCGTGACAACTTACGATGGGCGACTGCAGTCGAACAGGCACGCAACACGTCTCGCAAAAAAGACGTCATACAGTACAACGCATATACAGGACACCGAATGAACTCGTGGACCTGTAAGAACGATGCGATGACTGAACTGAATTGTTGCTTTAAAACACTTCACGAAATCAGTGGGAAGAAACGCAATTGGTTCTGCGTCATTGGAGATGCCAACATCCAACGGATACGTCGATGCTTCGTCGCATCTAAGATAAAGGCCCTCCCTGGGTGCATGTTTACGCCGAAGAATGGGACGAGTTCTACATTCATCGTGACTGCAAGTGGATTCTTCACGAATACGAAATTGACGAAGCGTTCTTATAACGCGACCAACCGGGTGACGTTCCCATCACTCGATGAATTTGCACGTGCAAACCGTGCGGCGAATACTATCAAGATGCACATCGCCAGTTTTATGCGGTTCAAGGACGTGACTGTGTCTGTACCAACAACATGATTTGTCCTCGGTGCTCCTTTCTGCTGCGGCGCTACAGTCGACGGGTGGCGGCATTCCTCAGGAACCCTCCGCCGGAATACACGAAGGCGATGGGGTACGACAAAGACAACCTAAAGTTCTCCAAGGACTGCGACACGTGGTTGCGAGCTCTCAAGCAGGTCTGCTGCGACGAGCGCCGCACACGTGCGTCGTAGCGAGGTCGCCCGTCCGGCACTTGTCAAAGGTCCCATGGTCGTTGGACCAGCACACGCGTCCGATTCCGGATCGTTGGAGACGCTGCATGCAGTGTACGCACGGCTTGGACATGTGAAGGGACGCGCACGCCGTCCACCGCACCACGACGATGCACACGCGCGACCAGTTCACGCGGTGGCGTGTCGCGTAGTGTTCGAGACGTCGCAGGACACACATTTCGGCGTGCATTCCGGGAACGTTGATCGCCGCACACAACAGCGTGTTCCCGTCGAACGCCGCCGCGATGTGGTAGTGAATCGCCCCGCGGATACGTTTGTCGTACAGTCGGTGTGCGACGTGCATCGTCGTCTCCTCGGGTCGCATGTGATCATTTGTGTGACTCCACTGTGTAAAAATGTGGTGGGTAAATAACGCAATGTTATCAGAATACTACAAAAGGGGCCTCACGAACGGGATGCCACACTGGGAGTGTGCTGTGTGTCTGGATGACGACGACCTTGTTCCGATTGTCCAGTGCACACGATGCGGTCAATACTTGCATCTGTTATGCGCGCGACAGTGTAGAGGGTGCTGTCCCCTCTGTAGGAACAAGAAAGCAAAGTGAATCTGGTTGAGGACAGTAAACGCTGGATGGGTCTACATTACAACGCCGACACAACGATCGGACACGAGCAAGGTCGACCGTTGCAAAGGAGACGAATAGATAGCATTGCGGATCGGTTGCAAGTACGAGCGGGAAGGCGAACTCGCGCTTGAGGATGGCGACGAATGGGTGCTCGTCTGTACCCCCCATGGATTCCACACCGTCTTGTTTGGTACTGATGACGTCCGTTACTTCAAGGTACCAGTTGAAAGAACGGTACCAAACAAAAGAGATCCTTCACACTCACAGCAATGACGTCTCCGGCGAACACCCTCACGCTCTACAATGCCGTCGGCATTCTCACCGACCTACTCGACACCACCGATGAGGTCCGTCGGTGCGACAACTGCGGCGACGAGCTCGACGGCGACACCTGGAACATCTGCACGGGACCCGTGGCACCCGAGGGTACCCCTGGCATTCCCGAGCATCACGAGGGGCACACTGCCTGCACCAAGTGCGCCATGGACCCTCTGTCGTACATCGCAGAGGGCGGTGCGTGCCGCCCGTGCCTCACCGCACTTGGCGGTCGCCGCTCGTCCGTCATCAAGGCGGGTGTGGCGCTCCGCCCCCCGGTCAAGAACGTCCTCGCCAACAAGATGATCGGTTGCTGCACCGAGGCAAAGAACAAGGTGACGGAGGCGCACGAGGCACAGGACGCGGAGCGTCGTCAGGAGGGTGCGGACCGTCGCGCCGCTGCAGTGGAGGATGTGCGTCGTCGTCGTGCCGAAGCGGAGGCGGAGGCGGAGCGGGTTCGTGCCGAGGCAGAGACCCTCCGCGCTCAGGCTGAGGAGGAGGCACGTGCCGCCCAGGAGAAGATCCAAGAGGACGCGCGCGTCGCGCAGGAGAAGATCGATGAGGACCGTCGCGTCGCACAGGAGAAGATCGTTGAGGAGCGTCGTGTCGCGCAGGAGCGTATGCAGGAGGAGGCGGAGGCGTTTGCCGCGCGTCTCGCTCGTGACAATACCACCACCGCCTCCTCGTCCAACGCCCCAGTGCGCAAGCGCAAGACGCAGTCCCAGGACCAAATCGACCGTCGCAAGGAGGCGGCGCGCCTCACGCGTGAGGACAAGAAGCGTAAGCTCGAGCAGCACGACTTTCTCGTCGCACAGAACGAGATTCTCTCGCGTCAGATTTCCAAGATCCAGGAGGTCGCCCGCGAGTGGGTGATGAAGTCCTGCACCGACGAGGCGGAGACCGTCGCCGAGTCCATGGCGAATGAGATGCAGGACGAGATGGACAGGATCGAGAAGGAGGAGGACGACCAGGAGGAGGAGGAGGAGGATGAGGAGGCGGAGTGTGTCGACTGAGCGTCGTGCGGGGCAGAGGTGTGCATGTGCGTCCGACAGAGAGAGCATCGGCGCGCACGTGTGGGGGGAGAGGGATGACGGAGATGGATCACTGGCACCAATCCATCTCGTAGCAGTCTCCACAGAGAACAAGGGCTTCGGTACAGACGAGGGGATAAAAGTGTGTGCGGTGTCGTCTGTCGCGTAGCACGACCGCAGTACCACAAATGTGACACCTCTCAACAATCCACACCGGTAGAAAGTCGTATACAATTCTGCGACAGTCCTCCGGAATGTGCATGGAATGCAAGAGTCTCGCCGCCATGTGTGTGTGTGCGGGCACTCTTACGACAGAGTCTCAAAAAAAACTGCGATCGTGTGTGAGAGCTGAAAAATTACGACACTCCTACTCGCGTGTCAAACATACATCTCACATGTAAATGCGCTGAATGCGGTCCACCGGTCCGCGACACATGGGACACTGGTGGATGCGCTGAGAACACGCGCTGCACACGCACAAGTGAAAGCATGGAACTATGGCGTGGTCCTTGGAATTGGTGTAGCAAATGCAACACGTGTCCAGTACGAAACGTACTGGGACCTTGTCCGTTCCCTGCACGTCGCGACGGACGTGTATGCGGTGGACATGCGCACTCGAACCTCTTGCCGTATGTGGACGTGAAACAGGAGGCGGCGGACGCACATGGGTAGTAGGGGGAGTCCGCGGTGGACGACGGCGTCGTTCCGGGGGTGCGGTTCGAGGTCGAGTTTGCAGAAACTGTTGCTCTGCTCTGCAACGTCTCGATTCGTCGACGTGTCCGTCGGGAGACACGTCGTTTTCGGTCAGGTACCCGAGTGTGATGAGCTCCGCAAGGGAGACAGGGCAGGGAGGGCGAGGGGTCTGGATCATTTCTTTTGATTGGTACGTAATTTTTAGCTGTTACACTCGCGCGTACCTTTTACAAATAGTGAAGTCCTCATTCACAGGATGAAAACGACTGCTTTCCACCACCGCTCTCACGCGGAGCAGGCGATACAATCCGGATCCGTGCGGGAGCACACGTTCGACGCGACCTTGTTCGCGTCCACGGTGATCTTGACCGCAGAGGTCGCGGCGCGCGTGCGAAGGTAGTAGAGTCCCGTCTTCAGACCCAACTTCCACCCGTAAAAGTGCATGGAAGAGAGCGACTTGTGAGTGGGATCTGCTGCGAACAGGTTGAGGGACTGTGATTGATCGATGAACACTCCGCGATCGGCGCTCATGTTGAGTACGACGCGCATCGACATTTCCCACGCCGTCTTGTACACTGCCTTGATGTGGTCCGGAATGCTCGGAATGCCCTGTACCGAACCCTCACCCGCAATGATGCTCTGACGCATGTCGTCGTTCCAGAGGCCGAGACGATCGAGTGCACGTACAAGGTGCTTGTTCACCACCGTGTACTCACCCGCCAAAACGTTGCGCACGTAGATGTTGGACGTAAAGGGTTCGAAGCATTCGTTGTTCCCGAGAATCTGGGCGGTGGACGCCGTCGGCATGGGAGCGACGAGCAGGGAATTGCGCACCCCGTGTTGCGCAATCCGCGCGCGGAGCGCCGTCCAGTCCCAACGTCCGGAACACTTTTGCACGCCACCCTCCCACATGTCCATCTGAAGGATTCCCTTGGACATCGGCGATCCAGCATACGAGTCGTAGGTTCCCTCCTCAATGGCGAGCTGACACGACGTCTCCAACGCTGCGAAATACATCGTCTCGAAGATTTCCGTGTTCAACTTGCGCGCCTCCTCGCCGTCAAAGGATACGTCCAGCATCGCAAAGACGTCGGCGAGACCCTGAACCCCCAAACCGATGGGACGGTGCCGAAGGTTGCTGTATCGCGCCTCCTCTCGCGCGTACGCGTTGCGATCGATGACGCGGTTGAGGTTGCGTGTCATGATGCGGATGATGCGTGCAAGTTCCATGTGAGAGAAAACTCCGTCTTCACCTACGCACGACGGTAGAGAGATCGATGCCAGATTGCACACCGCAATCTCCTTGTCGCTCGAATACTGCACGATCTCGGTGCACAAGTTCGAAGACCGAATGGTGCCCAGGTTCTTCTGGTTGCTCTTTTCGTTGCACGCATCCTTGTAGAGCAAATACGGGTTCCCGCTCTCGATCTGTGCATCCAAAATGGCAAACCACAGTTCCTGCGCCTTGACGGTACGCACGGCGAGGTCGGGAATGCGCTCGTACTCGAGGTAGGCAGCATCGAACGTCGCGCCGTACTTGTCCACCAGATCCGGGCACGTGTGAGGACAGAAGAGAGACCACGACCCGTCCTCCTGCACACGGCGCATGAAGAGATCGGGAATCCAAAGTGCGTAAAACAGGTCGCGCGCCCGCAACTCGTCGATGCCGTGATTCTTCTTCATGTCAAGGAAGGTGAACACGTCCGCGTGCCATGGTTCCAGGTACGCTGCGAACGCCCCCTTCCGTTTCCCACCACCCTGATCGACGTAGCGCGCCGTACTCTCAAAGCAGCGCAGCATCGGAAGGAGTCCGGAACTCGTCCCACCCGTGGAGTGGATGCGACTCCCCGAAGACCGCACGTTCGAAACTGAGAATCCGATTCCACCTGCGCTCTTCGAGATCAGTGCGCAACGCTTGTTCGTCTCCATGATGCCGTCGATGGAGTCGTCGCCGATGGGGAGGAGGAAGCAGGAGGCGAGGTGCGGAAACTTGGTCCCAGAGTTGAACATGGTCGGGGTGGCGTGCGTGAATCGTTTCATGCTCATGTTCTCGTACGTTTCCAGCGTGCGTTGCATGTCCCCGCAGTGAATGCCAATGGCGATGCGCATGTACATCTGTTGTGGACGTTCCACGATGCGTTCACCCTTGGCGTCGCGCATGAGATAGGAGCGCGTCAGCGTGCGAAATCCAAAGTAGTCGTAGTCGAAATCCCGATCCCACACGAGGGCATCGTGGATGCTCCCGTGGTTTTCCTGGATGAACTGCACACATTCCGCGTCGAGCATGTGGTACAGATCGTCCATCCTTCCCGATGTTTCCTTGTGGAGACGTGAGATTGCGATGCGCGCCGCCAGAGTAGAGTACTCCGGGTGCACAGAACAAAGGGAGGCGGCGGTGTCCGCAGCAAGATCGTCCAATGCCGCGGTTGTGACTCCGTCGCACACACCCTGCACGACGCGCTTCGAAATGCGGACTGGATCCACGTTCGTCAGTCCGACGCTCTGTGATCGAATGCGCGTCAGAATCTTGTCGAATTGGACCTCCTCACGATCTCCATTGCGTTTGGTGATCGATGTCGGCATGTTCTCCGTCGCGCACCTTTGATTGGTACACGAAGAAAAACACACTGATGTTACAGTGGTACAAACCCGAAGAGTACCAATCTATTTTTGCACGAAGTTCGTTCAACACACACACACACTTAGAAATCACACATATGGGTCAGGCATTTTCACTGCCTTCGAACTCGATACGTGTTGCACAACTGGAGCGCGACTTGGCGTCGGAAAGGGGAAAGTGTTCCAAAAACGATGTGATCATCACCAAACTCCAACAGGATCTCCAAGGACTCAAGAAACAAAACGAGGAGCTGGATGAAGTGGCGGAGACGAACAAACAATTGGAATTGGAGAAACAGGAACTGGAAAAGCAAATTGAAACGTTGTCCGCCACGGCAGATGCGCCGAACCAACGGAAACTGGAGGCGTGCGGTACCCGTGCTCAAGAACTTATGAATGAAAACACGGCACTTCGCCGTAAACTGGAGACGTCGAGTGAACGCGCGGCGTCGCAAGGTGACGCGCCGGATCCGTCTCCCAGGATCGCTGCGCTGCAGGGTCGTGTGCGCTCTCTCGAAACAATGATCAAACAGCAACGTTCGGAACTCATCAGAATCACACGTTTTTCAATGCATAACTTCACATCCACCACGTACAAACGCACATGGGTTGTTCTGAATCCTAAATGGATGCGGCGGCGCATTGAAGGAGAGTTGCGTATTGGCGGTCCGCGTATGCCACAGGTGTCGTACAAGGCGACGTTCTTCTTTCGGAACAATGTACTCATCATCGCCTCAATGCCTGTAGGTTTGAGGCGAGTTATGGATGCAGGTGCCATTTGGGATGAACTCCTGAAGATGGTTGGCAAACCGCCACGTGTCAAACCCCCTCCTCCTGCACCCAAACCCCCTCCACCTGCACCCAAACCCCCTCCTCCCGCACCCAAACCCCCTCCTCTTGCACCCAAACCCCCTCCTCCCGCACCCAAACCCCCTCCTCCCGCACCCAAACCCCCTCCACCCGCACCCAAACCCCCTCCACCCAAACCCCCTCCTCCCGCACCCAAACCCCCTCCTCCCGCTCCTACCACGGATGTGAAACCCAAATCTACTCCCAGACCAGTTCCATCGTTCCTGCGCGGAATTCCACGTCCGTGGAGGACGATGTCGTCCACGGAGACGAATGATGACAATACGATTGTTGTTCGTCCACTCTACAGGCGTGTTGTGGACACGTCGACGACGAGAATTGCGGCGCCGTTCAAGCGAACAAATACCTCATCCGATGATACGCCGACAAAGGGACGCAAGGCACCGCTGACAAAGGGACGCAAGGCACCGCTGACAAAGGGACGCAAGGCACCGCTGACAAAGGGACGCAAGGCACCGCTGACAAAGGGACGCAAGGCACCGCTGACAAAAGGGACGCAAGGTAGGACGGAAGACGCGTCGCCAGGGGTGGTCTGACAATTCACTCGTAAACCGTAAGAAACCAGGGTAGGCCATAAATGTCACTGCGTCCTGACGTGACGATACACGAGCACCGGTGTAGTATCGTGTTGAAGCGAACCCCAACCAAACGTGACGTGGATCGCATCGTCGAAACCATTCTACAGTCAGAGGGAACCATTGTCGTCGTCGTCAAGTACATGGACACCGCCGTCACATCCTACCCGACGATACAACTCATTTGGCACGTGTACGAACACCTCTCAGATCATTCCGATGAGGTCATGTCACGTTTGTTGGGAACCGCCGTCGTGATGAGTCTAGACCCGATCATGAGTGCCATCAAGGATTTGGCACTGGCGATTCTACAACCGCGAAAACCACTGTGCGTCTCTAACGACCTGCAGGAGGTGGAGGCGTTCGTATCCGCCTGTCTCATGGGCTAGAGTGAATACCCCATTTTTTTAACGCGATCAGAGTGTGTGAGACGTGTGTGCGTATGCACACGGACGCATACACTGCGCGTTCAATGCTCTCCGATTATCTGGACGAGATTGTGACGACCACGACGCACGATGCGTACAAGGGAGTGCCTCTTGCAACGCATTCGCCGAGTGCGCGCGGTGACATACTCGAACGCGTTGCGCGACGCGTCATGGAGAGGACCATGGGCGAGCAGGCGTGCGAACCACCGTCTGGTGTTTGCATCAATGGTTCCAAACGAGGCCAGAATTCAGAGACATACGATTTCATTATCGGAGGACGGCGTGTGGAGGTGAAGTCGGCGCAGCTGAGGTGGGACCGTCGTAATAGGCGTTGGACGGCGCAATGGCAGAATATCAAACGCGTCGAGTACGACGACCTCATTATCGTTATGTACACACCTGACGGTTTGTACATGTTCCTTCACGACCACACCTACGGCGTGTCGACTAAGGGAAAATCACAACACGCATGTGGTGGGATGGTGGCGGTGAATGGACCGTGCAACGAACCGTCGATTTCTGCGGCGACGGACGCGATCCGTGCGAAGATGGCACCGATGCATTACGCATCGATCGACTTCTCCGAATTCAAGGATCTCGTCACGACGACGACGACACACGACGCGTACGACGGCGTTCCCCTCGCAACGCAGTCGTCAAAGGCGCGCGGTGACATATTCGAACGCGTCGCGCGACGCGTTATGGAGAAGACAATGGGACAAACGGCATGCGATCCGCCGTCCGGTGTTTGCGTCAATGGCCGCAAACGAGGCCGGCGTTCGGAGACATACGATTTCATTATCGGAGGACGGCGTGTCGAAGTAAAATCATCGCAGCTTTTGTGGAACCGTCATATGATGCGTTGGTTCGCACAATGGCGTAATATCAAACGCGACGAGTACGACATCCTCCTCCTCTTGCTCTATACACCAGTCGGAGTCCACCTATACCTTCACGACCACACCTACGGCGTGTCGACGACCGGTAACTCGCAACACGCATGCGGTGGGTCGGTGTGCGTTTGTGGACCGATTAACGAACCGTCCATATCCGATGCGACGGACGTCATCCTCAAAAAAATGGAGGACATGCACTACGCGTCCCTCACGTACTGACGTCTCACGTGTGGACATTGTCGAATTCGCCGTCGACGAGTGCCCACGCGGGGCGAGATTTATAAAGGTAGGGAAGAATGCTTTGCACGGTGCGGACAATCTGGATGGCGGCGATTTGTACGCAATAGGTTCGTGTGCCATGCACGGACGCCATTGCGTGAAACCCGCGCGCGGGAGCAGTGTTGTTCGTGTCTCCGTAGCACATGTCGAAGAGGTTGATCTGCATGTGAGATGGGTTTCCGTTGTAAATGTTGGGGTCGGCATCGTCCAGATAGAAGCGACCGTTTCCGTTGACGATGCGAAACGGTGTTCCGAGTTGGAACGCCTTCCGGAGCAGTTCCTGTTGGTTGGCGGAAAGAGAATCGTAAATCATGAGAATCGAGTGCGCGTAGGCCTGTGACATGTTGGTAAGAGTGCCCTCGGGTTGCATGACAAAGTCCGCCGACTGCGCCGCACCACCGCCTCCGTTTGCGTTCAGACGCACACCCGTCATGGTACTGGTTACAAACTTACCCTCCAACGAAGAGGACAGAGGGTTCGAAGCGTCTCCTACTCCCTGAAGAAGGTCCAGTGGTACCTTGCGTCCGGGACCTGCGTAGCGTCGGAAGTACAATGCCATCTCGTAGAAGCATTTACAGATGCTACGCACGCGCTTTTGAAGGTCTGCATTCACGGAGCACGCGTCGTCGAGGTCCTCCAGATGTTTCTCCTTGACCGTGAGTTGACGATTGACTCGAAGCAGGTTTCCGACGATCTGCTGCGCATTGGGTGCGTTCGACTGTTCGACATCGCGCATGAGGTCCAGAATCATATCCCGATCCGGCACCATGACACCGCGCTCGGACGTGTCCATCGTCTGAAACGTCTGTCCAAAGGATGCGATGCTTCCCGCCTCCTCGAGTGCAGAGAGGAGGATACACTTCACTGAGAGAAGACCCGTCACAGGGTGCACGAATGGCCCGAGGACCACGACTGGTTGCGTGGGAGGTGCGTGACGCGTGTCGACGTCCTCTGTGTTGTACATGAGAATGTCGACTGCCGAACACACCAGGGTCTGGTCACGGAATCGAGGTCCAGGAACGAGGTACAGACCCGGTTCGAAGTCGTGCAGGGGATTGTCCGGGTCGAGAAGAAGATTGCACGTCCGACGGCGCGTGCTGTGCGCCTTGGGGTTGTAACAATTGGTTCGTCCCTCGGCGTCGTCGCCGACCACGCCGCACGGTCGATTCTCTCCGTGAGGGTTCACCTGGTATCGAAATCGCGGAAGTGTCTCTCGTGCGTTGGCGGGAAGGTTGCGTGCCAACTGCTTGTACTTGGGAACTCGTTTCGTCTGCGGTGAACATGGGGACTTTTGCCGCGACCGTCGTTGTGGCGGCATTCCGTGTACTTGAGGACGACGTCGCATAAAAAAAGAGAGAAGTCGTAGCTATAACATTTGTCACGACACGTGACTGAGAATCTCCTCACGCGTCACGACCCCCACGCTCTTCCACGCCACGTCGCCGTCCACGACATACTTGAGAAGTGGAATGCCTTGCACCTCGTGCGCATCCGCAAGATCTCCATGGTCGTCGACGTCGATTTCGACGACGGTCAGCTCTTCCGCGATCGACTTCAGAATGGGTTTCAACTTCTGGCACGGACCACACCAGGACGCTGTGAAGTAGAGAAGAACATTTCCATTAGGCGTCTTGCTCTCGAGCAACTCGTTGGTTGCCAGTTTCGTGTACATCAGAAGTGGTAGTTGTTGGAATGGATGCGACGGAATTTTTAGGCGCGTCGTGAACACGCGGCACGTCCTCGTCGTCGTAGCATTGAAGTGGTCGCGAGATGCGTCGCGATCCGATGCGCACGTCCTCCATGGTGAGGGGACCCAGTATTCTCACAAGGTCCATGTCGTTCCGCGCTCGCTCGATGCGTTTGCCGACACGCACGAGACGACAGCTGCACGCCGCCTCGTACAGACTGCTGAGGTCCGCACCGGTGAATCGTTCCGTACTATCGGCAATCTCTGTGGCGGTGACCGAATCCCTATGCTCCTGATTCATGAGAATGGTCAGGATGGACACGCGTTCGTCTCGCGTGGGGCGCGGCACCTCCACCTTGCGCTGAAACCTCCGCGACAGAGCGGGATCTAGACTGTGTGGACAATTGGTGCATGCGATGACGACAACTGCTTCGCCCTGAATGCTGTCCATGTTGCGCAGCATCTCGCATTTGAACGAATACACGCAACTCTGGTCGCTCTCGGATCGTGCACGTCCGAGACCATCGATTTCGTCCATGAAAATGATGCACGGGGCGTACCGCTTGCGCGCCTGCGTGAATACCGCCTGCAGGAGTTTGGGACTGTCTCCCCACCACTTGGACTCAAGTGCCGCCGAGTGCAGCGTGATCATGGGAACGCCGCTTTCCGCCGCGACCGCGCGTGCGAGCATCGTCTTTCCCGTTCCGGGAGGACCGTGCAACAGGATCCCACTCGGTGGTTTCACAGAACGCAGACCGGATCGGTAGAAGACGTCGGGATTGCGCATGGGAATGGTGACGCTGTTGGTGAGTTCCTCCTTTACCGACGTGTGCCCTCCTACGTCGCTGAGGCGTCGGCTCTGGTCTGGCATCGTCACCATCGCATCTACGCGTGAATCCTTGGCGTTCTCACCACCTCCTCCGCTCATGGGTAGGATGGGTTCGTTCGAGAGCACACGTTGTACAACCACTACGATGAGTGTGCTGATAATAAAGAGGATGACACGTGAAAAAAGGGACGTCGTAACCTCACTCACGTCCATGATTCTTATAGGAGTGTCAACTGGTTTTATCGTTTGCGTGAATGACCACACGATGTGCACCCATCCAAAAACTTTTATGCCACCCCTACACCAAGCACCCACCACATGTTGCCCTTTGCGCACGCGAGACCGGGATATGATCCGAATGCTCCGATGGCAGGACCAGTCGTGCCGTTCATAGGACCCGTAGGATCCTCGTCGCCTCAGAGTGCGGCACCAAAGCGCAAAACGAGTCCAAGTGCCGAGGAACGCCGCCGTGAAAAGGAACGCCGCATGGAGGAGAGGGAACAGAAACTGAAGGATGACTTCGAGCGGAAGCAACGAGAACGGGAGGAAAGGGACCGTCGCGCCGCGGAGGAAAAGGCACGCAAACTCGCGGCGCGGGAGGAGCAAAAGCAACGCGAACGGGAGGAGAGGGAGCGGATCGCCGCGGTGGAGAGAGAACGCAAACTCGCAGAAAAGGAGCGGATCGCCACTGCGGAGAGAGAACACAAACTCGCAGAAAAGGAGCGCGTCGCTGCGGAACGCGACGCGGAGAAGCAGCGTCATGCCGCCGAAAGGCAGCGTGAGGTCGCGGAGGAGAAGGAACGCAAGAGGGTGGAACGCGAGGAGCGTGATCGTCTCGTTGCGGAGGAAAAGGCGCGCAAGCGCGAACAAAAGGACCAGGAGCAGGCGGCCGAAAAACTCAAGCGCGAACAGGAGACACGAGAACGTCAGTACAAGGTGACCATGATGAAACGCGTCAAGGAGGAGCGCGGGTTGACGCGTCAGTTCCCGGGAGCGTTTGATAATGTGACATGCGGCCTCACGCCCGACGACGGGTTGACGTTTGCCGAACTTGAGAGTATTCCCATTGGATCCATGGAGACCCTGATTAAGGACGACCATCCACGTGATGTCCTGGAGTTGGCGATGCGTGCCTTTGAGGCACAGATCAAACGTTTCCGACTGTGGGAGACCGACGACGGCGTCATCATGCGCCAGGGAACTCCAGGATTCAACGCGAAGACGACCGAGGTTCTCAACGCATTGCATGTGACAGGTGCGCGAGAATGCAACAAGGTGCGATCCGACGGAACACGCGAACCCATGTTGCATCAGGCGACGGCGCGCGCGTTACTACACCCCCTCACTCCCGTGTCGCGCGCACTCATCATCCACCCGACGGGTACCGGCAAGTCCTTTGTGATGATCAACACACTCGACAACTTCTTCTACGACACGCGCGACAAGGTCATCGTCGTGCCGTCCTATGTGGTCCAACTACAGATCGTGCAGGATATGATTCAACTTCTTCCCTCCGATCGTCCTCTCAAACGTTGGTACCTCAAATGGCGGTCCGACATCGTCCGAACCGCGGAGACGTCCACCGACAAGTTGAACCCCACTCGGATTCGACTCCTGGAGGCGCTGCACCGATACGAGACGGGAGTGGATCCTATCAAGGGAGACTCGGACTTCCTCTGGTATGTGGTCGCCGCGTTGAGTTTTCAGACGATGCTGACGCGCAGCGCGTCCACCGACGGAGGTCAGGGGTCCACAAAGTACAATGCAAAAACGTCGGAGGAGGAGGAGGACGACATACAGGATGGGTACGACAGGGAAAGCGAGGAGGCGGACGCGAAGGTTCCTGAGATGTTTCCAGACAGAGATCGTCTCAAGGTGTTTGAGGCGATGAAACAAGGATCTACAGAGGTGACCGACCTGTGGGAATTGCGGTCACGGATCGTCTTTATGACGTATCAGGATCACAAGCTCGGGTTTTATCGGAAACATCCTGTCTTCTCTCGCACGTCGGGACGTGCGCCTAGCGTATCGTTCAACGACAAGATTGTTCTGGTGGACGAGATGCACAACCTGTTCGACGAACGCAACCCGAATCTCAATCGTGTGCAACAACGCAAGATCTTCGGAGACAAGGCGTATCGTTCCAACTATGAGCAAAGGCTGAAACTCGCCATCGACTGCAGAGACAAGGGGACGTCGTGCAGAGAAGACAGCAAGACTGGAGAGAAGAAGATACCTGCGGATTCGGACATTCGCAAACTCAAGGAGGCGGTGCTAATCTTCTCGGGAATGAAGAAGGTCATGCAAAAGTGTTCCAAGTGTATTCTGATCGGCCTCACCGCGACACCCATCGTCGAGGGAGACGGGGCGCGCGCCGCGGTACAGATTCTGAACTGGATTCGTGGTTCATCGGTGTCGACCAAACGTGCAGACATCACAGGGAGCGACGCGGAGAGCGATGACGCGGGTGTGCAGAGTGATGCGGACAGCGACGCACCACCGTCGCCTCCTCCCGTGGAGGAAACTGCGTTCATGGGTTCCGCATCGCGTTATCGTGCCGCGGGAGGTTCGACGGACCCCCTTCCTCCCCCCTCGTCTCCGACGGGAGGCGGAGAATCTCCCATCAAGAAGAAAAAGGGTGTGTTGAGCGTGGACCTGGGACCGTACGAGGGATACGTGTCCGTATTCGGAGTGAAACCCACGCAGCTATTTGCCAGAGCGGACGAACTGTCGTACCCGAACCTGATGCCTGTTCTCACGCACGTTTCTCCAGAATTCCTGGAACCAGGTCGTGCCAAACGCGGTGAGGACGACGAAGAAGTTTTGGAGGAGGAGGAAAAGGAGAGCAACGCCATCCCCACATACGGTCTGGGACGTCTGCAAAGTCTTATCGCCAAGTATCAGGTCGCAAAACGCGCGGACCAATGGTTTGAGGATCAGTCAGAAATCCAACCCTACGCTCCCAAGAAGAAGAGCGACGACATCGAGTACTGGGAACGCAGCAAGGCGTGGACATCCAACCCGATGCTCTTCCGCACGGAGACGGAGATGCCTCGGTGGTCACAGGACGGTCTTCGTCCCTTTGGTCGGGCCCCGCCCCGCGTGGGATCGTGCGCCTGGTTGGAACGCACGTCGAAAAAGGACAGTACCTCGTGGAGAGATAATCGGCAGCCGTGTTGGGTCCGTTCGACCATCGCGTTTTCACAACTGCATCCCGTGAAGTTGGACGATCAAGGCACCCTCTCACGCGACGACGTCGTCGGACGCAACGGCTCTCTGGAACTCGAGATCGGCAACCTCGACAAACGTCTCGTCCCACGCGATGCGGTACAGGGTATCACCATTCACACGGACCACGTTGTGATGAAGACGTCCAAGGCATCGCACAAACTCTACATATTCGACGCACCGTTGAAGAAGAACACGAGACGTGCAATTGTGGATGTGACTCGCAAGGGATCGAAACACGTCATCGATGGCGTAGAGGGAGACGAGGATCCGGAGTTTTACGTTATTCGGAACGAAAAGGAGGAGGATTTCACGGTGGCCAACCTGTCCACCATAACGGCGAGGCGTGAGAGTCAAAACCTGGACTACACCCCCGACTACTACTACTACGAGGAGTCGCAGTTGCGAGTGCTGTACCCTAGGCGTCTGGCGGAGTACAAACAGGACGAGGGGTCGTATTGGATGAACGTCTTCTACGGCGGACGTCAAATGAGAGCAGCACAGGCGGCGGCGGTGCTCTCGGAGGGAACGCGCGTGGGAGGGATCCAGGACGCAAACGTGGACGTTTCCGGCTTCGCCATCGACATGGCGCGTCACGTCGTCAAGGACGCGTTCTCGCGCAAGGGGAAGACGTTGTGGTTGCTCCACGAGGCACACGGTCTCGCGTTGGTGCGTCGATGGCTGGAGAGCGCCGACGCGAAACGCATCGCCGACACGTCGCGCATCATTCTCTTCGGTTCGTACCGCAACGAAGACAAGGTGCCTGTGCAAAAGGCGGTAAAGTCCTTTCTGGAGACGACGTACAATGCGGCGTCCAACGTGGACGGGAACGTTTGCAAACTCTTCATCGGAGGCGCTGGTGACCTTGGTGTGGGTGTCACCTTCACTGAGGTACGTCACATTTACCTGGATCTAACGTCGTCGTACTTTAGCATCGTGCAACAAATGGGGCGCGGACAGCGACTTTGTAAGCACGTTCGACTGCCAGACAGCGAACGGACGCTGACGTTTCACCTTCCCATTCCGCTCATGACCCTCGGTTGGGGCGCCTCGCCCGTCAATGCGACATTGCGCACGTCACCGGGAGGTGTCGGGACCGTGAGTGCGGAAATGGATGACTTTGTGTCCAAATACAAGTTCGGGACACGGCGCGAGACCATTTCGGCCCCATTGCACGTTCCCGTACACGCCCTCGACTCTCTCAATGACTTACAGCGCGCACGCTTCCAATTCTACGCCGGAATGCAACTCTTCCAGGACGTGGCCATGGACGCGGACTACTACCGACGCGTCGCCGGGTGGGAGCCCGCGCGCATCGACCTGGCAACCGAACCCATCGATCGATCCAAGGTGGCGTCCATGGTACGCGACCTTGTGAAACGGTCCCTCAAACAAACCCGCTTCCTGGATCGTGGTGTTGCGGCGCTCGAACAAAAAAGTAAGGACAACGAGCGCGTCAACAAGGAGGCGGCAGACAACCCTCCCAACGAGGACGACCGTGAACGCCGCTCTACACACAACCCGGAACGCACGCGTTACTTGGAGGAACTTGCCGCACGTCAGGGGAAACTGGTAAAGAAGGAGATGGTCGCACAGAAGAAGGAGGAGAAACAGCAGCAAAGGGCGATGAAGGAGGTGAAAAAGCACGAAGAGTCCGTCGCGAAACGCAATTGCGCCAACTACGAGGTCAGGGGCTTTGGTAACATCGTACGCCGCGACCGCCCGGACGAAAAGGTGAACCAGGCACAAGCGATCAAGATGATCCTCGACGGAAGTAAGGAGGGAGATCCGCACTGCCAGGTGCTCCACAGTGTTCTCAAGATGTTGGACGTGGTGTGAGACCTCACTACTCCAACTCCTCGACCCGAGGGCGCTTTGTCGCTCGTGACGTCGACTCGTCGGAGAAATACGTCACCATCCTCTCGATCCAGCGCCGCACCGCACCCGAGTCGCCGCCAAGACGAGTCGGGTTCTGACGCGTCGCGATGATGGCGTACACCGCGACGAGCGACCGATCGAATTTGCCAATGTACCGAGTCTGCCCCTGGACGGGCGCCTGCGTGTAGTATCCGCCGTGCGGTTTAGGGGTCGCGTACCTGTACGCGCGCTGACCGTCGGAGTTGTAGTACCCGAGGTCGTACTCGTCCACCTTGGGCTGCATGCGGGTGCGGAACGACTCCGGAAAGGAGTTCTCATGTACCATGATTGGGGGCTGCGGCGCACTCCGTGCCACCGGACGAGACGACGTGCGTTCGGGCACACACTCCTCGTAGTCGTCGTCGTCCACGTCGCCGCGTTCCACGTAGTCGGGTGGCGCGTAATGGTCCGTCTCATTGCGTTTGCGCGTTCCACAGGTCATGGCGTTGCAGATGCCCGCGTGCTTGTATGGTTTGGTGCATCCCATCATAACATCGCATAGTCGGAAGGTGCGCGGTAGCGCCGGTGCTACAGGTGATTTGACGCGAACGACATTGTACAGCCGAGGAGGAGGATGTTCCTCCAGCGTGTAGGTCGCCTCGTCCTCAACGTCGTCCTCCTCCTCCGTCACCTCGCCGCCCTGCAAGGGAGGCACTGGCGTGTAAACCAGGGGCGAGTGGTGCGACGCGCCGCGGTCGTACTCGACGAGCGAGTAGTCCTTGGGTCGCTCCGTGAGCGCCGTGAGCACGTCCGCAAACGCCATCTGCTTGACGAATGGGACCGTCTTCGGAACGCCGCCGTGCGGAGGGGACGTGAGGAGTGCGCCGTTGCCGTCGCGTTTCGCGTAGATGTAGCACGGGTCGAGGATGGCGTCACCCTCACGCTCCATGACGATGACGGGTCGTTTGAGGTTGTGCGCCACGGCAAACATGAAGGCGGTCGATCCACCCGCGTGCGAGCGCCAGTGCCCATGCGTCTTCCAGGCGTCGAGAATGGAAGTGTCCGTCAAATCCTCATTCTCGCGCACAACCGCCGCGTCGATGCCACCAATGGGTGAGTCACCCGTCACCAAGTGCACCGCTGCAATGCGCGCCTTCGTCACCGTCTCGATGGTGTGCACCGTTGGCGCCGCCACGTTCGCAAGGTCAGGGATCTCGAACCCCGCCATGGCGGACAGTGGAAAGCAGTCTCCATTGCGCGCCGCGTCGTGCATCGTGAATCCAAGTTCGCGCAGCTCTGCATGCGCCTTGGTCACAGGGACGGGTGGTTTCACCATCGACTGCGGGTGCGCCTTCATGACGGACTGTTTGCGAAGTCCCTCTACGCGAGCGCTCATGTTGAGCACCGCGTCCAACTCCTTGTCTGACGTGTTCGAAGCAGCGGCGCGAAGCGCGTCCATCGACGGGAGCGCGTGCCAGGTATACTGAAAGCGCGAGGCACACGTGCCAGGAATGAACGACTTGCTCTCGATGACGTCCTCCTCCTCTGCGTCCTCCACATCGTCCTCCTCCTCTGACACATTGCAGTCATGCATTATCTGGCGGCACCGGTCGTTGATGTCGCGTTTCTCCAAGATGGTAGGCCAGTCGCCGTCGACGACATAGTGCGTACCCATGCCTGTGACCGTCGTCGACTGGGTTCCCCGACAGTCAATCGCGTACGGGATCGTGATTCCTGGTTTCATCTCACGAAGATTCCAATGCAGGTTGGAAAACACGTTGTTCGTGTCGACGATGCGTGTACGATGGGTGTCGTCCATGTCGCCGTAAAGGATGGTTGTATCGTCTATCATGATGTCCATGGTGTTGTAGTGCGCCGCCTCGCCAGTGCCGACGCCTAGAAAGTCATCATGGGAATACACCGTGAACTGCTGGAGGTGCATGTTCTTCCACGTTGCGTGCGACCGATCGGAGATGGGGATCGAAACGTCCATCACACCCATCGGCTGCTCGCCCTTCATGGCGTCGTCGGTGTTGTTCTCTTCCTCTCCCTCCGTGTCGACGGTAATGTCGATCATCTCTTGCGTCGCGACCTCCTCCTCCATGGGCACGAGGTAGCCGTTGACCGTGTGGTGCGGGGGCAGATCCTTATCGATGGTCGTCCCCATGCGGTAGACGAGGGACGCGTTGGGGACCAGGTCCACAACGGGGTCGGTGTCCGTGCCCGTCTTTACGAGTGACTTCACCCCGTCGGTCTTCACGACGGTGCCGTGCGTCTTGCTCTCCACGAGGGTCACCGGGGTGCCCACCTCGAGGGGGTTGCGTGGGGTGAATGGACCAACGAGGAGGCGCATGGTGCCGTCGCTCAAGGACACGACACGGAAGTTCTCGAGCACGACTGTACCGTCGAATCCGGGAACCACCGCGTTCCAGACGTCGCCATTGGGGAAGGTGAAGGTGCACAGCATGATGATCTCTCTTGCGTTCGCTCTTTTGTGTTTGGTACGTGTCACGCGTCTCCTTTTGTGATTGGTACGCAACGCTTGTTGCAAACGCATGTAACGGCTGTATCATTATGTGTTCTACCGTTTTGGACACAGATGCGCAAACTCAACATCCTCCCTTTTTTTGTACATGGCGACGCTCAAAGGTACGCGACCTTGTAGTGAATGCCCGTGTTCATGACAAGTTCGATGTCGGTTCCCAAGTACATTGGCACCCTAGCACCTGGACGGTGATCTGCACCGTCGATTACTGTGCCATTTTGTCCAAGGACGTTGACGAACCCCATGCACCCGTCTCCAAGTTGCACGGGCGAGCTCGCAAGCTCCATCAATAAATGAACACGCGAGACATTTCGGTGCATATCTTCTCTGTAACGCCCAATGACCCGCGTAGCGTCAGAGCGGATGACTAGAGTCGACGAATGCGCAGGGGGTGCACCATCTGTACGTGTGGCAGTGAGACGGACTCCGTGCCATGCACGTTCCGCATGTGCCATGTGGAACGTAGTCGACGGCGGAATCGAAACATTCACATTCGTCAAACAGCGAATGCGGCACACCAAGCATGCGTGGATAAACTGTGTGTCGAAAAGTTTGCAGATCTGCTTCATCATGCACGCATCGTGAACGAAGTAGAGGAACGTGCTGATGTGGACCCATACGTCGAACGGAAGCATGGTGGTGCAACACGTGAGGACGGAATACCGCCCTCTGGTAAGAGGAGGAGCCATTGCAATCGTTGGTACGCGAGTGGAGTTGGTACCAGAATATGAAGACAGCAGATCCGAAACGATCAAAAAAGTATTCTGTGTGTACTTGTAATACACACGTCGATCATGTGGGAGAACCGCCCGTCGTGGAGGCGTGGGAGCAGAGCTCGATCTCCCCCCAGACGCCGTCGCAGTGGACGGCACCACCGTCACTCACACCGCCGTCCGTCACGCAATACGTCGCGGCGTCCTCGCCGCTTCCCCTCCCGTAACAGTCGACGCCGTCACACCTCCTCGTCGCGCCGTCGGCGTCACAGACGGTCGCACCACCACAATCACCGCCGGCGTTAAACGTCCTCAAAGAGGCGCTCGCGCTCCAGACGACGTTTGGGAGACGCAGAACGAGTCGCGCGTAGGCGTCGGATCATGTTGCGAGGGTCGCACGGCGGGTACGAGACGCGACCGATGTCCTCGTAGAGAAGGTGATGCGCATAGTAGACCTCTCCGCTGGACAGAATCTCCTTGCGCGCCGTGTGCACCGTCGTCCGCGCTCCGTACGGGAGTTTGGTGCGCGATGTACCACCGTCGCGCAGCAACTCCGTGCGCACGGTCGACCAGAACGGATCCACAAAGGTACCACACCACGCGGCGACTGCATTGTGTTTGGACAATCCCAAATCCTCGCGCAGTGCCGTGACGAGGGTGAGGAGGTCCAAGTGGGGATGAAAGGGGATGCCCTCGTACCGGTCGCTCGTGATCGTGCGCGGGTGGCGGTCGAACGTGGCACTGGACATGCCGAAGTCGATGAGGAAAACGTCGTCGGTTCCACGCACCATGACGTTCTCCCCGTGGAGGTCACCGTGCATAAAGGAAAACTTGGATTGGAGCACGACAAGGAGTTCACACACCTTGAGAAGGGCGTCGCGCACCACGCGCACCTGCGCTGACGATGCAGTCCTTTGCACGTGCGCCAGGAGGGGAACGTCCATCCGTTCCATTCCCAAGACGCGTCCAAACCCTGGTACCGCCGCTGCGAAGATCGTCTCCGGAATGCGCGCCATGTGCGACGCCGCGGACGCGTGATGGTCGCGCAGGTAGCAGTACAGTCGCGTCTGCATGATCACCTCGTTCACGTCCTCGCGCATGCTCACCTTGACGTTGCGCTTGAGGACCACATTGCGAGGTCCGAAGGTGCCCAACATGACGCGCCCGTACTCTCCTCCACCGAGCACGGACTGCACTGAAAACTCCTGGTCACTGAGGAAGCGGTACCGCCCGCGCAGGACTGATGTCCCGGGCGTCGTCTTTGTCGCCTGCGGAAAGAGACGACGTCGGTCCTCGTGGGATCCGACCGTCTCTATGATCTGACACAGGTCGTACATGTATTTCTAATGACGAATGCCTTTTTTTTTACGACATTCAGACTGAGATTCCATGTATTGCATTCGATAAATCCGACGGAAGGTCGTTGTCGCAAAGAAACAATATTGTCCTGCCGTGGTTGTCATTTAGCGCTCCATGTATTGTCTCTAGTTTGGTGGTATTGTGTACTCGAAGGATGTGGTAATCATTTTCGTATTCGACATTGAATCTTTTCACAAGTACTCGTCCGTCGATCGTATGATCTACGTTCATTGAATACACTATGGTGTCGGATGGTACACGTGGTGGAAAACGCGCCACAGCGTCGTTTACGACCGTAACATTAATGGATGCGACGGCGTGAACATCGAACCGTGCCGTTTTGAGAAATGTATTTACCGTGCAAACTGGCACCCCATCGCATTTTACATCAACCGTATCCCATGTCGATTGGGTGTATGCAATGTTCGCGATCGCAGGAAGTGTACTAGTTCGACAGGGATCCACGCGTTCCACTGAACGGGGTATGCACTCCTTCGCAAGTTGTTGTGCAGAACTGCGATACTGCCGTTTCGAACGACGCGAACGACGTCTACCGCCACTGTTACGTGTCATTTCAAACCGTGATTGTAAAATTTTGGCGTGTCCATCAACATCGTATATCACTCCTGCCGCGGCCGCTTCTTGAGCATCGACTGGAAGACGTTCGCCTTGACTCCCATGCGCTTCGCCTCGAGGCGCTGCGTGTACTCGCGCGTGAGTTTCGCGTACTCGAGAGAGGGAACGTACTCGAGCATTTTTTTCATCGCGTCGCGGATGCAGTGCTCCCAGTACCACTTGTAGTTGAGTTCGAGTCCGTGCTCCTTGGCGTACGCCGGGTCCTCGGCGAGATCGGTCGTCTTCGACTTCTTGTGCCCCTCGTTCAGTAGGACGTACTCGACCTGCTCGTTCACCTGCGCCTCCGACCCCGCCTCGCGCTCCTTGCGCTTCTTATTCACGCGCGCGTGCACGATACTGTCCGACTTGTGCGCCACCTTGGACGACAGATTCTTCTTGAGCGTCAGCAACTCCATGGGAACCTTGCCGTCGACGAGCGCGTCCATGCGTGTGCGAAAGCACGCGAGCGCCTCCGCCTCGTCGCGACGCAGGATGAGTGCGTCGCGCACTTCGCGCATTATGAGTTTCAGGTACGGCAGCGTGTCCTTGCGCTCCGTCTCCACACCCTTGGCGTCGATGCCCTTGCACACCATTCCTCCCTTGCCGTCGGGTTCGTACTTTAGTCCGATGTACCGCTTCTTGCCCTCCAACAGGTAGGGACGAAAGATCTTCTCAAACTCGAGTTCCATGGCGCGCAGGTTGAGTTCCGTCTGGAAAAACTGGGTCACAAAGTCGGCCGCCTCCTCGCACAGACGCCCGCACTCGTCCACGTCGTCCACGTCCGGGAACATGATCATCACTGAATCCGTGTCGCCATAGATGATGACAATCCCTGGAAACTTTTCGGCAAGAATGCGCTTCTTGTGCGCCATCGCCTGACGTCCGACAAAGGTTACCGTTGCGGAAATGTCGAGACACGGAAACTTGGCGCCCGCGTCAAGGGACGTTCCGCACGCGCCGTAGATGGAGTTCATCGCCACCTTCACCGCCAGCTGCCGCCCGTCGTACACCTTGGACATCTGCACGTGGTAGTTGTACTTGGCGTCGTCCACACCCTTGTACTGCTCCGCCTCCTTCAGCGCCATCTTCACCATCCCCTTGGCATTCTTGCGCTCCACCGCCAACTCCTCTAGGATCTGAGGAAGGATGCCGCGATGTACCGCCTCCGACACAAAGTGCGTGCGATAGTCGTCGGAGATGTCGTAGTGCTGCACGCCCTCCATGTCGAAGAGGTCCGGATCGATGACGCACGTCGAGTGGCAGAGGTTGGCGGAAATCATGATCGACGGGTAGAGCGATTTCCAATCGAGCGTTCCCACGGGACGCTTGTGAAACCCCTTGATCGGATCGTTGACCACCGCGCCGTCGAAGCCGACGCGGTCCTCTCCCTGGAACCCGTCTGGAGGACGGTTCATGAGGAGGGGTGTCGCCTCCGCAACGCGCGCCTTTTTCAGAATCTGCGACACGAAACGCACCTGCTGCCCACGAAAGTAGACCCACTCGGGAACGATGCCAAAGACGCCCGAGAACTGGTAAATCTCCACCATCATCGCACGCGCCTTGTCCAGGTCGTCGAGGATCTCCGAATCCTCCACGCAGTAGTACCCGAGTCGCGCGCGATCCTTGGAGGTTCCATTGTACAGGTCGAGAATGGCGCGATGCTTCGTATTCATGGGTGCGTAGCAGTGGTCACCCACCCGCACCCAATGGTGCTCCACGAGGGGAGTGGTGATTCCCATGGCGCGCCACTCGTCCTGAGAGAACTCGTACAGGGCGCGTCCTCCACGCAGCGCCTCGACGAGACGATCGCATCCCGACAGTTCGTATACGTCGTCGCGGTCCATCGTCGCCGTCATGCGTCGCCATTTCAGACCCGAGGCGAGTTCCACCTTGCTCTTGCCGCAAAACTTTTTCGCCATGTAGTCCAACTTGTAGCTGTCCTCCTGCGTGAGGTCACGTTTCAGCTTGACGTACCAGTCGTAGTTGGAACGACCGGGAGTGTCAAAGTAACGCAGGAGGTTGTCTCCCATTCCCGACGACTGCAACTTGAGTTCGCGAATGTTGCACCGCTTGAGCGCGAAGCGAGAGAGGTAGAAGAACTGGTCCAACCCGTGCTTCTCCGCGCGATCCCGCAAAAAGGGATTGTCAAAGTTCACTCCATTGTACGACACGAGCGAGTCGGGATCCTCCTCCAGAATCACGCGCTGCGTCGTCGCGAGCACCTCCGCCTCCGTGCTCACCGCGTGCACGATGACGTTTGGGATCGCGTCGTGATCGCGCGACCCAACCAGCACACGCTTGAGGTTGTCTCCCTGACGAAAGACGAGCGACACCTGAATCACCTCCGCGGAGGAGGATTCTAGTCCCGTCGTCTCGATGTCGTAGTAGCACGTCTTCAGGGGAGCGTTCTCGTCGCGTCCCTGCACCGTCGACAGTTGCGCGCGGGAACACTGCACCTCCACATCGCACACGGAGACGCGCTCTCGGCAATATTCGGGACGGTCGATGCGAATCCAACGAGACGGAGTCAGGTTGTTCTCCTGCAGAAACCGCGTCGTCGGGTCCACAAACCACTCGTGCGCCTCGCGGTACATGCGCCGCGTACCACCCTCGTCGTCTCCACCGTCGCCCCCGTGCTCGTTCTCAAAGTCCTCCCACGTGGACAGGTGCGACGCGAGACGGTTGGAGTACAGTTCGTACACCTTGGTGTGCTTTTCGCACTCTGCCTGCATCGCCTTGTACTGCTGCACCAGTTGCGATGTGGAATTGCGGGACGCCTCGATGCGGAGACGTTCCAACGCTTCCTTGTTCTCCGCCTCCTTGCGCTCCAGGGTGCGCACCTTGTCGCGGAGTCGGAAGATGTCCTGGTGTTTGCGGAGACGCACCGCCAGGCGCCACGTCGCGAGCGACGGGTACGTCACCTCCGCGTACCGATGTTCACGGCGCTTGGATGCGGTGGTCGGATCCGGCTCGTATCCCATGAAATGACAAAACGTGCGCTCCGTGCACACGAGGGACACGTCTCCGCGTTTCTTGAGGGGTGCCAACTCCTGCTCCAACTCGATGCGCAGGTCACGCAACCACTCGTCGGCGGTCATCTCGAAAAAAAGAACGGGACGCACGCCCTCCGTGCGGACGCACACGGACTGTCCCTCCGCGGTGCGTCCCCACAGGAAGGCGACGCATCCAGGGGTCTGCTTTTCGACGGTGCACGTTTTCACGGTGCGGTGCCCGTTTTCCGTACGCAATTCCTCCAATGCGGACTGTTCCGTGTCGACGGCGCGCGGGTAGCGCTCCTCGATGGTCAGACTGCAGAATTGGAACTCCATTCGGTGTGCGTGCGTGTTTTCTCCTTTGGTTGGTACCAAAACACACACACTGATCACACGTGGTACAATCACTTACGCCGTACTAGTCATTTCACTGGGATCCTTCTTCTCCACGCTCGGGAGTGCAGCGGCGGGTTGACGGTCGACCTCAATTGGCTGCTCCCCCTCTACCTGTGACAAGGTACCAACAACCGGTGTTTCACCCGGTGGTTGGAAGCTATCGTTGTCAGGCATTTGGAAGCTTTCGTTGTCCAAACGCGTCCCCATCGCAACAGGGGGTTCCATCGTTAAATTATTAAGCTTAGGTACGTTGGCGAATCGTTCCAGTAATTTAGGTACGACCTTATCCAGTTCTTTATCCCCGAAACTTTCCTGCAGGGCCATCAAAACGACAGGTGGATAGAGACGTGCGAACATAGCCTTGTGATACTTTTTACGTTTCTGGAAGGCGAACACAAGCGTTGTCGTTGCCTTAATTGCCTTGTTACCCGTCTCCAGCATCTCGAGGGCCGTTTCGAGATTCTTTTTGAGGTCGTCATACTCTTTGATGAGACCTGCCTTTTTGAAAACGTCATAACCCATGACCATCTCAACCTCCTTCACGACCGACTGAAGAGTGTGAATCAACGCTTTTGTAGTTTCCTTCATCGCGGGTTCTCCAATATTTTCAAGCATTGCTCTAGCAACATGTACACTCAATGACTTGGCATTTAGATCAAATGGGTTCTTGACTCCGATATTTTCGACGAGTTCACCGTACCCAGGGAAATTGATGTCCGTTTCGATTTCCTTTAGAGCCATAAACAGGAGTTCTCGTGTTTCGGGTTTTTTGGGTTGAATCAGTTCATCCGCATTTACGCACGCATGAAACACCAGAATCTTAAGGTATGGGATGATTTTAGAATCGATGGAAGACAAGAACGACGCCGTATATCCTGGTCGAAGTTGGGAGTCCTGGTTCAGCTTATTCATTGCCATCTTCAATTGGGTAACAGCCTCTTCACGGTCACTCTCAGACTTACCCTTACCGTACGCTCTCTCATCCTCCACTCCACGGAACCGCCTCGGCGACCGCTTTGGCGACCGCGAACGACGCGGACTCTTGCGCGCGGCGCGCGACCCACGGCGGCGCTTCGGCGACCTGCTACCGGATCTACGACGGGACCCACGCGGCATGTGTGTGTGTTGTTACCAGATACGCACCCCAAAAAAATTTCTCTCACACCAGCTTTCCACTCGCCGTCACCGACGACCGGCGGAAACTCTCCAGCTTCGCCGTGGCGGTCAACACCGCCATGCGGTTCTCGAGGTCGACGTTGGCGGATCGCATGCTCTCCACCTCCGCGCGCAGTGCAGCGTTCTGCCGTTTGAGGTTCTCGCGCTCCGCGTCCTCGCGAGCGCGCTCCACGGTCACCTGCTGCAACGACGTCTTCAACCGCTTCGCCTCCTCGTGGTCCACCAGAAGTTCGTCCACGCGCCGCTTCAGCATTCGGTTCTCGTTGGTCGCCACACTGGTTTCCACGCGGATCTCCGACACCTCCTTGAAGTGTGACTCGCTCAGTGTACGTTGTTCCGAGTCGCGTCGCTTCAGTTCGTCCAACATCGACTTGTGCACCTCCACCGTCTTGTCCTGCGACTCCTTGACCGCCGAATGCATGCGCTCCAACTCCTCTCCCAGGGCACGCTTCTGCTCCACCACCCGATCCCGCTCCGTCAGGGCGGCGTCCCGATCGCGTTCCGCGTCCACCACCTCCTCCCGCATTGCGTTCATCGTCTCGTCAAAGGTTTCGTGCAGAAGGCGGTTCCGCTCCTCGAGGACACGCGCGCGCTCGTCGGACGCCGTGATGCGCGACTCGTTGTCCGCGAGCATTCCCTCCAGACCGTCGATCATGCGCTGCGCCTCGCTGTCGACGGCGGTCGTCACCGAACGCGCCTCCGCGTCCTCCACCCACAACCCCTCCGTGTCCGTGCAGGCGTCCACATTGTCGACAAGCGCCAACGGCATCACGGCGTCCTTCTTCCGCTCCAGTTCGTCACGCAACGTCTCGTTTTCGTGACGAAGACGCTCGAGGTCGCCCGTGGTGAACATGGTCACCTGCTCGCGCGTGTGGTCCACGATCTTCGTGTACAGGGCGCCACCCGCGAGCGAGGAGAGAAGTTGGTGCCGCACGAGACGCGCCACGTCGTCGCTCTCGGGAAGGTCGTCCAGCAACGCGTCGGGACGAAGGGCGGAGAAGGATTCGATGCGCTGCTCCACCCATTCTCGCGCAATGTCCGCCGAACGTTTGATGCGTCCCAAACCCGTGGCGTACGCGAGACTCTCGTTCAGGATGCGATCCAGAGTGACCTGCGCGTCCTCGGAGGGAGGCGTGAGGAACTGGGCGCGGTCGAAGAGCGTCGCGATGCGCTCCCGCAGTAGGGTGCGCGCCTCTCCCTCCTCGCACGACACCGTCCACTCCGTCTCCACCACGGAACGCATCGCCTCCTGGATTCCCGAAAAGACCTCCGTCTGCTGCGCGCGCGCGAGGAGCGTCCACGTGTCCTCCACCTTTGGAATCGCGCCGTCCTCGTTGATCATGCGCACGATGTTGCGCACGTGCTCCACGTAGACGGCGCCTCCCACCTCGATGCCATTCACCGTGTACTTGCGAGTGTGGTCGCAAATGTGATCGCGAAAGATGTTGAGAAAGCGCTCAAACTTGGGAGAGATGCCGGAGGATCCTTTGGCGTCCAACTTTTGAGCGCTCTCTCCACGATGCGGACGAGGCAGCGTCACCAGGTGACGTTCACGGAACACGCTGCGTATCGCGTCGCGCGTCGCGCACTTTTCCGATCCCGACGGAGGTTGCAGCGCCTGCTCCAGGTACTCTGCATTCTTGAGCGCCTTTCCCTCGCTGTCCACCATTTGCAGAGAAAAGTCGCGCAGCACCCAGTAAAGAGACGGATCGTGCCCTCCCCCCTCCAGAGACTGCGAAATCTTGGTCATGAGGGACAGGGTTTGCACCGCCGCCTCGTCCAAATGGGACATGGAGTTGTACGCAAAGGCTGAACAGATGAGTACCGCGATCGCAAAGATACGCACGTCGTGTTGACTTTCGGCGTCCAATGCGTCGATCCCCTCCGTGTCGAGCACAAGCACGTCGTTGGAACCGTTCGACATCATCTCCGTGCACAACCATATCCCGCGCGTACACGCCTGGACCGTCTCGCCCACGCCAAACCCCTTTCCCGCGGGACGGTTCAGCAGTCGATTCAGCAGAAACGATTTGCCCGTGCGAAACTTTCCGGCGCACGCGAGAACGGAAAAGGGTTTCGTGCGTTGCGACAACCACATCGCCGTCTCCTCGTCGACGCGGTACTGTCCGTCGACGAAGGCGATGAGG
>Ga0315315_10000250_pt1 | contig 42654 bp, 40 predicted proteins | sample M140m3416metaG_FD_203699 | JGI IMG/M metagenome (GOLD analysis project Ga0315315, IMG submission 203699) | Ammonia-oxidizing marine archaeal communities from Monterey Bay, California, United States - M1 40m 3416 | ecosystem: Environmental > Aquatic > Marine > Intertidal zone | place: USA...
GTAGGTTGAAATTGAGTAACCACTTTCAACAATCAAATCCAAAAAATTAACAGCTCTTACCGTTAAAGCGATGGTCGTAAAGCCGAATAATATAAGAAAAAAAGTCCTCAGAAGTTCTAATGAAAAATTTATGTAAATTTTATTTTGAAGCATTTTAATGTACATATAAATAATCCATTCAAAAACTAAATTCAATCAATGGTTTAATTATTATAAATTTACGTTGAAATATTACATATTTGATCATATATAGCATTCAACCCATATTGGAGAATAATATAAAAATTATGTCTGTAAATATAAAATACTCGAAAATTAAAAATAACAATTTTTCATCAAATCTTGTGCTATTCGCTAACGATAAGTTCAATATAGCCAATCTTAAAAAATTCCTTAAAAATTCTGAATTTTCGTATATTAACGACTTATTAAAATCAAGTGACTCAAAAAAAAATTTATTAGTTTTTGAAGTAAATTCCAAAAAAAAAATCGTCTTAGTTTCAATTAAAAATAATTTAAAATCTTCTGATATAGAGAGTTTAGGGGCAGAATTTTATGGTCGAGTAAATTATGGTAAAAATAGCGAATATTTACTAAACACTGATAGTGTTACCGGTAAATACGATAACTTTGTTGGTCATTTTCTTCACGGTCTAAAATTGAAATCTTATGAATTTAAAAAATATAAAACAAAGAAAGACTCAAGGATTATCACCATAAATATTGTGGGGAATAAAAATAAACCTTCGACACAAAATCAATTAAAATTTAAAGCTTTAGAAGAAGGAACTTTCTTTGCAAGAGATCTAGTCTCGGAACCGGGGAATATTTTACATCCAGATGAATATGCTAAAAGATTAAACGCTTTAAGAAGAGATGGGTTAAAAGTAAACGTCTATGATAAAAAAAAATTGAAAAAACTTGGCATGAATGCTTTGCTTGGCGTAGGAATGGGGAGTATTAGAGGTTCATACCTTGTGACGATGGAGTGGAATGGAGCAAAAAATAAATCCAAACCTTTAGCATTCGTGGGAAAGGGAGTTACTTTTGATACTGGTGGTTACTCATTAAAGCCAGCGCGATTTATGGAAGATATGACATATGATATGGCGGGTTCAGCCGCTGTAGTTGGCTTAATGAAAAATTTAGCTTTAAGAAAAGCAAAAATTAATGCTGTAGGTGTTGTAGGTCTTGTAGAGAATATGGTTAGTGGTGTTGCTCAGCGACCAGGAGATATTGTAAAATCATACAGTGGAAAAACTATTGAGGTTTTGAATACTGATGCTGAGGGTCGTTTAGTATTAGCTGACGCATTAACATTTACTGAGAAAAAATTTAAACCACAATTTATAATTGATCTGGCTACTTTAACAGGTGCTATTATTGTTTGTTTAGGCTCTGAGTATGCAGGCCTTTTTTCAAATGATGATAAGTTATCCAAACAAATTTTAAGTGCTGGTGAAAAAGTTGAAGAAAAGCTTTGGAGAATGCCGCTTCATAAAAATTATGACAAACTAATGAATTCTAAGAACGCTGATATGCAAAATATTAATTATGTCGGTGGTGCAGGATCAACAACTGCAGCTCAGTTTTTACAAAGATTTATTTTAAATAAAACACCATGGGCTCATCTTGATATTGCTGGTATGGCCTTTTCAAAATATGGCGGGGCTTTAAATTCAGGTGGAGCCACTGGATATGGGGTTCGACTTTTAAATCAGCTAGTTGAGGAGAATTATGAGTAATACAGAGCAAACTTTATCAATAATAAAACCAGACGCTGTTGAAAGAAATTTAATTCAAGATATAAAAAATATATTTTTAAAAAATAATCTTCAAATTAAAGCCAGCAAAAAGATTCATATAAGTAAAGACGAAGCAGCAGAATTTTATAAAGTGCATCAATCAAAACCTTTTTATAATGATTTATGTGCATATTTATCTTCTGGGCCCATCGAAGTAATGATTTTAGAGGGAGCGGATGCTGTTAAGACAAATAGGCAGCTTATGGGCGCAACTAATCCTAAAGATGCCGATGAAAACACAATTAGAAAATTGTACGGAATTTCAATTGATAAAAATTCAGTCCATGGATCAGACTCAGTTGACAATGCAAAAAAAGAGATTGAATTCTTTTTTAAAAATTAACTATTTCTAAAAATTTTAATAATCGCTTCAGGGAAAGCTCTATATTCTAGATTTTGTGTTTTTTTCTTTAACGAATTTTCATCGTCAATTTTATTTATGAAAAACTCTTTCCGAACAATAGCGTTGCCACCATCCATTTTTTCATTAACGTAATGAACGGTGCATCCTGTTTTTTTTTCATTATTTTTTAAAACTCTAGTAAATGTATTCAACCCTTTAAATTTTGGCAAAAGTGATGGGTGAATATTAATTATTTTGTTTTGATAATGTTTAATTAAATTATTTGAAATCATTTTCATATATCCAGCAAGACAGATAAAAGATATTTTATGTTTTTTTAAATTGAAAAGAATTTTATTTTCATAGCCAGAAATTTTAGTATTAATAAAAATATAGGGTATTTTATATTTCTTAGCATAATTTATTCCATTGGCTTTTTTATTATTACAAATTATAAGACTAATTTTTATTGGAAAACCACTATCTCTAGAGTAGGAGATGAGATTATTTAGGTTTGAACCTTTTCCAGATATAAAAACGCAAGTATTTATTTTCACCATTTTAAAGAATTAAATAAATTTACTTTATTTTTGCTATTGGAAATATAACCAATTTCATAGGGCTTAAATTTTTTATTAAAGACACTTTTTATTTTTTTGATATTTTTTTTATTTGTAATTATGCAAAAACCCACTCCACAATTAAAAGTATTCATCATTTCTTGATCTGAAATATTTTTACTTTTCAACCATTTAAATATTTTTTTAATTTTAATACTTGAAAGATCAATATTTAAAGATAAATTTTTTGGTACTGATCTTAGTAAATTCTCAATTAAACCACCCCCAGTAATATGAGCCGCTGAATTAATTAAATTTTTTTTAGACAATTCTAATATTTCTTTTGAATAAATTTTAGTAGGTCTTAAAATTTCATTTCTTAAATTAGAAGGCAATTTATTTTTTTTTAATATCGATCTTACTAAAGAAAACCCATTTGAGTGAATGCCGTCGGACGGAATAGCTAAGACAACATCTTTATTTTTAACATTTTGTTTATCGATGATTTTCTTTTTAGAAACTAACCCAACACTAAATCCAGCTAAGTCAAATTTATCTTTCGAGTAGACTCCGGGCATTTCAGCTGTTTCACCACCAATTAATTTACATTCGGAAATTTTACATCCCTTAAAAATACCATTTAATATTTTTTTTGTTTTATCTAAATCTAATTTACCAACAGCTATATAGTCTAAAAAGAATAGAGGTTTAGCACCTTGCACAATCAAATCGTTCACGCACATCGCAACTAAATCAATACCTATTGTGTCAAATTTTTTAAGTTTATTTGCTATTTCTATTTTAGTACCAACACCGTCAGTACAAGAAACAATAACGGGGTCTTTTATTTTTGTATTACTTATATCAAACAGTGAACCAAATCCTCCAATTACATCTTTTTCTGGCTTTCTGCTCCTTTTTTTGACACCTTTTTTTGATAATTTAGATATATGTTTAACTAATTTATTAGCTAACGAAATGTTAACACCACTTTTTTTATAACTATTTTCATTTTTTTTCATTTATAAATTGATAATTAATTTTTATGAAATTGTATAAGCAAATAATATTTATTTTAATTGTTTTTTTAAAAACTGAAACTCTTTTATCAGAGAATAATATTTTTAATGTTAATAATATTATGTTGGAAAAAAAAGATAAAATTAGCAATAATGTGCTGGCCAACCAAGCTATTAAAAAGGGTTTTAATCAATTAATTACAAAAATCTTATTAGAAGAAGATCAAAATAAACTTATAGGTACTGATTTTTCTAAAATCAAACAATTAGTTACTTTTTATCAAATAACAAATATTTCTGACGAAAAAAAATTGCAAGAACTTGTAAATTTTAGTGTAACCTTTGATAAAGATAAAATACATGATTTATTTTATAGTAAAGGAATTTCTTATTCAGAAATCACCGATAAAGAATTATTCATTCTTCCAATTTATATTACTAAGGAACAAATATTTATCTTTAATAATAATTTTTATTATGAAAATTGGAATAAAATTTTTGAGAGTGATTTAATTGAATTTAATCTTGTTTTAGAAAATATCGAAATCATTCAAGATATTAATCAAAATAAAAATAATCTAATAAATTTGCAGATAGAAAAATTGTTTCAAGAGTATTCTAATAAAAATCTGGCCTTAATTATAATAGAAGAAAATAAAGCTAATACTCAAAAAGTTTATATAAAAAGTATAATTCAAGGAAAAAAAATATCTAAAAGTTTAAATTTAAAAAAAAAAGAATTAGAAAATAAAAGTTTTGAAGAAAAAATAATTACTGCAACAAAAAAAGAATTAATCAACTTAGTAAAATCTGAAAATTTAATTGATATTAGAACTCCTTCTTTTTTAAATGTAAAATTCATCGTTAACAAAAGTAGTAATTTAGTCGATCTAAATTTAAGAATTAAAAATATTGATTTAATAGAGAAAGTTTATGTTCAAGAATTTAACAAGGATTTTATGTATCTTAGAATAAAATACTTAGGAAAATTAGAAAAAATAATTAGGCAGCTAAATCAAGAAAATATTAATTTGAATTTAATCAATGATGAATGGGTTATTAAAACATTTTAAATGGATCAATTAATATTTAAATTTCCTTTTTCAAAAATATATTACAAACAAGATTTTTTTGTTTCGAGCAACAACTTTTCAGCATACAAATTAATTGAAGAATGGCCCACTTGGCCTGGTAAATGGCTGAATATTTTTGGAGCATCGGGTTCAGGAAAAACACACTTGTCAAAAATATTAGAAAAAAAAATAAAAAAAATAAAAATTATTGATGCAAAAAATATAAATGATAAATTAGTTCAAGACTTAGATAATTTTGAGTGCTTAATAATTGATAATTATAATCATAATGTTGATGAAAAATTACTTTATTCAATTCTAAATGAATCCAAACAACTGGATAATTTTATTTTAATTAACTCTATTCAATCAATAAATAAGATAAGATTTAACTTAAAAGACCTTCAATCTAGAGTTAATAGCTTTGTTTATATAGGAATTGAATTACCAACCGACGATCTATTAAAGGTAATTATTTCTAAAGCATTGTCTGATAAACAAATAAATATAAGCCCTAAAATATCAGACTACATTATTAAAAATGTAGAAAGATCTTATGAAAAAATGTTCAAATTTCTTAAAGATGTCGATGAATTGTCTTTATCTACTGGAAAATCAATTAATATTAATTTAATAAAAAAAGTATTAGATCAATGAATAAATATAGAACCCACAATTGTTCGGAATTAAATGAAAAAGAGATTAACAAATCTGTTCAACTTTCTGGATGGTTACATAGAAAAAGAGATCACGGAAATTTATTATTTATAGATTTGCGAGATCATTACGGACTTACGCAGTGTGTAATTGAGAATAATAATGAATTTTTTCCAATCCTAGAAAAATCAAAACCGGAAACTGTTCTAAAAATAATTGGTAAAGTTGTCAAAAGATCAAGCGGCACAGAAAATTTAGATCTCAAAACTGGTAAAATTGAAATTTCAATAAAGTCAGTTGAGATTTTGTCAAATGCAAAAGAATTACCATTGCCAATTTTTGGTGAGCAAGATTACCCTGAAGACATAAGATTGAAATATAGATTTTTAGATTTAAGACGAGAGGAAATGCATAAAAATATAATTTTAAGGTCAAAAATAATTTCTTTTATAAGAAATGAAATGCAAAAATTAGGTTTTCTGGAATATCAAACTCCAATATTAACTTCATCAAGCCCTGAAGGAGCAAGGGATTTTTTAGTTCCAAGCAGATTAAATCCTGGAAAATTTTATGCATTGCCTCAAGCCCCTCAACAATTTAAACAATTGATTATGGTCTCTGGATTTGACAAATATTTTCAGATCGCACCATGTTTTAGAGATGAAGACGCTCGAGCAGACAGAAGTCCAGGCGAATTTTATCAATTAGATATTGAAATGTCATTTGTTGAACAGGAAGATGTCTTTAATGTAGTGGAAAAATTAATGATTAATTTATTTAAAAACTTTTCAACTAAAAAAATGTTAAATGAAAATTTCCCAAGAATACCTTATATGGAGGCTATGAAAAAATATGGTACTGATAAACCTGATTTAAGAAATCCATTAATCATTCAAGATATAACTGAAATTTTTAAGAGAGAAGATGTTAAATTTGATATCTTTAAAAAATTAGTAAAATCAGGTTCATTAGTTAGAGCTATATTAACAAAAAATACTAAAGATCGACCTAGAAGTTTTTTTGATAATATAGACAAATGGGCAAAAGAACAAGGTGCCTCTGGTTTAGCATATTTTACTTTTGAACAAGATAAAGAAATAAAAGGAAAAGGACCCGTTGGAAAATTTTTTAGCGAGGATGCTTTAAAAGAGATCATGAAATCTTGTAATGCAGAAATAGGCGACACTATTTTTCTAGCTTGTGCAAAAGAAAAAGAAATAGAAAAAATTCTATCTGTAGCAAGAGATAAAATTGCCAAAGATTTGAATATTATTGATAAAGATAAATTCGCATTTTGTTGGATAGTTGATTATCCAATGTATGAGTTTGATGAAAATTCTAAGAAAATTATATTTAGTCATAATCCATTTTCAATGCCACAAGGCGATATTAAAAATTTAAATTTTGATAATCCACTTGATATAAAAGCTTATCAGTACGATATAGTATGTAATGGCATTGAACTATCATCTGGAGCAATAAGAAATTATATTCCAGAGTTAATGTATAAATTATTTTCTGTGGCTGGTTACAACAAAAAAGATGTCGATAAAAAATTTAGTGGAATGATAAATGCATTTAGCTATGGAGCTCCACCGCATGGAGGTATCGCTCCTGGAATTGATAGAATTGTAATGTTGCTAGCTGAAAAAGAAAATATTAGGGAAGTAACACTTTTTCCAATGAATCAAAATGCTCAAGATTTAATGATGCAGGCACCTTCAGAGGTTGAAGATAATCAATTAAAGGAATTGAGTATAAAAAAAGATATTAAGAAAAATTAGTTTTTAGTTTTGAGGTTAATTCTTACGTCAGATAGATCAACTAATTTTTCTTCATAATTGCTTCTCACAAATCCTTTTGATGTTATATTTTTTACAATCTTAAGAAATTTGTCATCATTATTATCAGTATTTAAATCTTTTGTACTAGCTATTGACGGAGTGTGAGCTAATTCTTCTTTGCCTAAATATGAAATCGCAAGCTCTCTAAAAACATAATCTAAGATAGATGATGCGCTTAATATTCTATCATTTCCAATTACATTTCCTGATGGTTCGAATTTTGTATCAATAAAAGCATCAACATATTCTTCTAGTGGAACTCCGTATTGTAAACCAAGAGAAATCGCTATAGCAAAATTATTCATCATTGCTTTCACTAATTCTCCTTCTTTATTTGTATCTATAAAAATTTCTCCAATTTTACCATCATCGTACTCACCGGTATGAAGATAAACTTTATGATCACCAATCTGCGCTTTCTGTATGTATCCTTTTCTTCTATCAGGCATTTTGAATCTAGCATTGTTTTTTACCTTAATATTTGTTGATATTTTTTTTCTATCAATAATAGTATCTTTAATTTGATTAGATGCGGCGGATGGTATATTTTCAGTTAGTTTTTCATTTCTCGACTTTTCATCTTTTTTTCCACCTAATTTTTTTGTTTTTCTATTATTTAGTTTTACGTCAATAACCTCAACTTCGCCGTCAGTTCTTTTGTCAATTTTTGAAAGCTCTGTATCGTCTAAGTTATTCAAAGTGTGAACAGTTTTAAATGTACAAGTATAGTAAGTTTCTACGATGTATTTTTTCATAATATTAATGGAATCTCTTTATTTAGATATATATTAATTGTATAAGGTGTCTAATACATAATTATACAATTAAGAATTGTGTGGATTTAAAATTTTAATATGAACCTAAAAATTTTTTTTACGTGGTGGAACAAACAAACTTTTGGTACTTTTTTAAAAACTTTATTTTTTGGAAAGTTAGTAGGAAAAGATGAATATGGAAACAAGTACTATAAAAGTAAAAAAAATGAACGTTGGGTTATTTACTCCAATAATATTGAGGCAACAAAAATAACCTCAGATTGGTATCTATGGATACATCATACTGTAGACAAAACACCAGACAGCAAAGCTGTTAAATATTCATGGCAAAAAAAACATTTGGAAAATCAAACAGGTACTCCTAACAAATTTAAGCCAATCAAAATCAGAAAAAATGATATTAAAAAAAAATATGAAACTTGGAAATAAGATATATTTAATTTTATTTCTGTTTTTTACTTTTCAAAAAACAGTAATTTCAGACGACAAGATAACGTCTTCTCCACTAATTAACTTAGATGAAATAAAACCTAGCTTTGAAGAATTTGATGACACAAATGAAAGTATATCTGCTGCACAAAAGTTAAAAGAAAAAAAAGACTCAGCAGATTTGAAATCATCTCAAGCCATATTAATGGGTTTAGATAAAATTACTGCTAAATCTTCAAAACTTGTTGTGGATTTAAATAAAATAAAGAAATTTGGTCCACTAGAAATTAAAATTTTAAAATGTGGAAAAGTAAAGGTAAATAACAAAATAGATAGTGTTGCATATATGCAGGTAAAAGATTTGACAAAAAATGATAATGAAAAAGTTTTTATATTTAATGGTTGGACTTTTGCTTCTGATCCAAGCCTAACACCATTTGATCATGCAATTTACAATTTACAATTACTTAATTGTAACAAAGCTTAATAAAATTTCTCTTTTCCAAGCCAATTAGTATCAAAATCAGAGTTAATAAATTTTTTGTGATTCAAGATTTTTTTATGTAAATCAATTGTAGTAGTTATTCCTTCTAAAACAAACTCATCAAGTGATCTTAATGTTCTTTGAATAGCTTCAGTTCTATTTCTTCCTTTACAGATAACTTTGGCAATTAAACTGTCATAATATGGGGTTATCTTACAGCCTTGAAATATTGAACCATCTACTCGAGTTCTAAATCCAGATGGTTGGTGACAAACGCTGATTGTTCCCGGACTGGGTTGAAAGTCTAGCGCTGGATTTTCTGCATTTATTCTACATTCAATTGTATGGCCTCTTGGGTTTATATCATCTTGTTTTAAGGCTGTGTCACCAGTAAAGGCTATCCAAAGTTGTTCTTTCACGATATCAATACCAGTTTGAACTTCGGTAACCGGATGTTCAACTTGAACTCGGGTATTCATTTCTAAAAAATAAAATTTTCCATTTTCGTAAATAAATTCAACAGTCCCGGCTCCCTCATAATTAATCTTTTCAACCATTTTGACTGTTTTTTCTAAAAGATCTTTTCTTTGATTTTCTGTTAAAACTGGACTTGGCGTCTCCTCAATTAATTTTTGATGTCTTCTTTGAACAGAACAATCTCTCTCTCCTAAATGAATAGTTTTATTTTTTCCAGACATAACTTGAACCTCTATGTGTCGTGGGTTTTTAAAATATTTTTCTATATACAATTCATCATTATTAAAAAATTTCTTTGCTTCAGATTTAGCTGTTAGAAATAAATTTTCTAGTTTATTTTCTTCTTCAACGATTTTCATCCCTTTTCCTCCACCGCCACCTGCTGCTTTAATCAGAACAGGATATCCAATTTCTTTACAAATTGATTTAGCTTCAGCTAAAGATTTAACCCCGCCTTCAGACCCTTCAATTATTGGTAATCCATATTTTTTAGCAATACGTTTCGCTTCAATTTTATCACCCATTTGTGAGATTATTTTTGCACTGGGTCCAATAAATTTAATTCCATGTTTATTTACAATTTCTGAAAATTTTGCATTTTCAGATAAAAAACCATAACCCGGATGAATAGCTTCAGCCCCGGTCAAATCAACGGCGGACATTATTGACGAAATATTTAAATAACTATTTTGTGGTTGATGAGAACCAATACAAACACTTTCATCTGCAAGCCGAACATGCATCGAGTCAGAATCTACGTCTGAATGTACTGCAACGGTTTTAATTCCCCATTCCTTACAAGCCCTAATTACTCTAACTGCTATTTCACCTCTATTAGCAATTAATACTTTTTTAAACATTATGCGATTTATTTTAAAAGAACTAAAGTTTGACCAAATTCGACTGGTTGCCCGTCTTCAATTAAAATTTTTTTAACTTCTCCATCAGAAGTAGAGGGAACATGGTTCATTGTTTTCATTGCTTCTACGATCATTACTGTTTGACCTTTTTTTATTTTATCTCCAACTTCAACAAATTTTTTTGCACCAGGCTCAGGAGCTAAGTATGCAGTTCCTATTATAGGTGATTTTACTCTTATGCCCTCGCTATCATCAGATGATTTTAGCACCGCCTTATTTTGAGAAACTACAGCACTTGTTTTTAATTGTTCAGTTCCTTTTGATGCTTTTGAAACTTTAATTTTAGTTTGACCATCTTGATATTCAAGTTCTGTCAGTTCAAATTCTTTGAGATTATCTACGAGTTCTTTTATTAATTTTTTATCAATTTTCATTTTTTTAAGAATTTATTCATCGCATCTAAAGACATTATGTAACCTTCGGCTCCAAAACCACAAATTACTCCTTTAGCAATTTTACTTATTAAAGATTTGTGTCTGAAATCTTCTCTATTATAAATATTACTTACATGCAATTCAATAATTGGAATTTTCAGTATTTTTAAGGCATCGTGAATTGCTACTGAGGTGTGGGTATATCCACCAGCATTTATTATTAAACCATCTTGACTATTTCTAGAATTTTGAATTTTAGTAACCAATTCTCCCTCAATATTTGATTGAAAAAAAGAAAGTGCGGTGTTATTTTTTTTAGCATATTCTGAGCAATTTCTTTCAATATCTTGAAGGGTTAAATTTCCGTACTGATTTTTTTCTCTTTCACCTAAAAGGTTGAGGTTTGGTCCATTAAGAATTATAATTTTATTCATAAATTTCTTGATATTGAATAACTTAATTATGGCAAAAATACAATTAAATGGAAAAAAAGTAGTTATTAAATCTAATTATTCAATTTTAGACCTTTTAAAAAAATACAAATTAATTAATAAAAAAGTTGCGATAGAACATAATGGATCAATTGTACAAAAAATTAATTATAATAAAAAAATTTTAAGAAATAATGACAAAGTAGAAATTGTACATTTTATAGGTGGAGGATAAATTGAAAAAAGATATATTTAAAGTAGCAGGGAAGCGTTTGAAGTCTAGATTAATTGTTGGCACTGGAAAATACAAGAATTTCTCTGAGACCGCCAAAGCCATTGAGGCTTCAGGAGCGGACATGGTTACAGTTGCAGTTAGAAGGATTAATATATTAGATAAAAAAAAACCAATTTTAACTGATTATTTGAATCCAAAAAAAATTGTTTATTTACCTAATACTGCGGGATGTTTTAATTCTGAAGAGGCTTTAAGAACGTTAAGACTTGCTCGAGAAATGGGTGGCTGGAAATTAGTAAAACTAGAAGTTTTGGGAGATAAAAAAACTCTTTATCCAAACATGATAGAAACAATTAAATCCACAAAAACTCTGGTTAAGGAGGGATTCAAAGTAATGGTTTATTGCACAGACGATCCATTGCTTGCAAAAAAACTAGAAGACAATGGTGCTTCAGCGATTATGCCTTTAGCTTCGCCGATTGGTTCTGGGTTAGGATTGCAAAATAAAATAAATATTTCTTTAATAATCAAGCAGTCAAAAGTTCCAGTAATAGTCGATGCTGGAATTGGCACAGCATCCGATGCAACAATTGCTATGGAGTTAGGTTGTGATGGGGTTTTAATTAATAGTGCAATTGCAAATGCAAAAAAACCAATTCTAATGGCAAAAGCTTTTAAAGACGCCGTTGTATCCGGAAGAAATTCTTATCTTGCTGGAAGAATGAATATGAATTATTTTGCAACTCCAAGCTCGCCATTAAAGGGTATAATTTAATTTTTTTTCTTTCTACGCACCCAAAGAGTTCTAATCTTTTTTTTTACTTTAGTTTTTTTACTTTTATTTTTTGTTTTAATATTTTCTTTATTTTTTTCTTTCTTTTCTTTTTTTAAGTCTTTACTAATTTTTTTTACCTCAATTATTGAATTTATATTTTCAATAGAATTAATAACTTTTTTTGATTTATTTAATAAATCAATTTTATACTCAGGAATAACAAATTTATCCTTAGATAATATTTTAATTTCAAATGAATATTTTTTTTTAAAATATTTCAATTCATCTAGTAAATTTTTTTCAATAAAGATTTTCACTTTTTCAGGAACAAATGCGTCTATAATTTTTACTTTATCTGTAAATGCCAGATGTTGAATTTTTTTTAAAATTTTTTGTGAAAATGAAGATAGTGATAATTGAGTTTCCCACTTGATAGATGCTTCACGAAGCCTTTGTCGTGTCATTTCAAGAAGTCCAAAATTACTTATTCTTCCAATTTGTATTCTTGCTCTATCTTTCCTTATACTCTCTCTCATTTTTTTTTCTACTATTCTTCTATTATAAAAATTCATCATATCAATAAAATCTATTACTATTAAGCCAGACAAGTCTCGTAATTTAATTTGACGACCTATTTCTTCAGCAGCTTCTAAATTTGTATTTAATGCTGTTTTTTCAATATTAATTTGTTTTGTGGATTGACCAGAGTTTATATCAATTGAAACTAATGCTTCCGTAGGGTTGATGACCAAATACCCACCTGATTTTAATTTCACTGTTGGTTCGTATATATTATTAAGTTCTTTTTCTATATTTGCGTCATGAAATAATGGGATCTTACCTCTATATTTTTTTATATTTTTCACATTTTTCGGCATCAGTTCTTTCATAAATTTTTTTGCCTTTTGGTAGGCTTCATTACCTTCAACATAAACATTTTTAGTATCATTATCGTAAGTATCACGAAGAGTTCTTTTAATAATATCTCCTTCTTCATAAACCAATGACGGAGCGTTAGAGTCTAGTGCTTTACTTTTAATTTCTTCCCAAGTTTTAATTGTGTTTTGAAAATCTTTTTCTATTTCATTCTTTGATTTATTTGCGCCTGCAGTTCTAACAATTACCCCCATGCTTTTTGGAATCTCTATATCATTTAGAATGTTTCTGATTTTTTGGCGATCTGAAGAATTAAAAATTTTTCTTGAAATTCCTCCACCTTTAGGAGTGTTAGGCATTAAAACCATATATTTACCTGCCAATGAAATAAAAGAAGTTAGTGCCGCTCCTTTTTGACCTCTTTCTTCCTTTATTACCTGAATTAAAATTACCTGACCTGGTTTAATAACCTCTTGTATTTTATATCTTTTAATACCAAAAGAAGATTTTACTTTTTCTCTGTATTCTTGCTTTTTTTCATCTTTTTCAATTTGATTTTCATTATTATCAATTTTTTTATCATTCCTGTTATTATTGTCTGAAATAACTTCGGACTGAGGGATTTCCTGATTTGAATCAATCGTTTTATCTTTGAGTTCTTCTCTAATTTTTTCTTCAGCTATTCTTATTTTTTCTTTATCTTCAGAAGGTAATTGGTAATAATCTGATTGAATATCATTAAAAGCTAAGAAACCATGTCGATCTCTTCCAAAATTGACAAAAGCAGCTTGTAGCGATGGTTCAACTCTACTAATAGTTGCTAAATAAATATTATTCTTAAAATTTAAGTTGTTTTTATCTTCATGTTCGTACTCTTCAATAGAGTTACCAGATTTAAGAACAATACGAGTTTCATTTGGATGTGATGCATCCACATATAAGTTTTTTTCCATTTTCTCAGAATTCCTTTTAAATTTTTATAATTTGAAATTTTTAAAATCATTAATAATATTTTATACATTTTTGTGTATAAATACACGATTTTAATTAGTAGATGCCTCAAGATAGTCAGAATTTCTGTTATAAATAGGAGTCATGCTAAATTTTCTTAATTTTTCGCTAAAATTCGTAATCATATTCTGTGGTGTGATTATATTTTTTGTCTTTTCAACTCTTTGGTACTTTTCAGTAGGTCTGCCTGATTACAAAAAATTATCGAACTATCAACCACCAATTTCAAGCAGAGTATATTCAACTGATAGTAAGTTAATTGCTGAATATGCAATAGAAAAAAGGTTATTTATCCCTTACGAATCTATCCCTAATAAAGTGATTAATTCATTCTTATCAGCTGAAGATAAAAATTTCTTTAGCCACCCAGGAATTGATGCAAAAGGCATACTTAGAGCTGTTATCAAGAATATTAAAAATATAATGCAAGAAAAAAGACTTGAAGGAGCATCAACCATTACACAGCAGGTTGCAAAAAATTTTCTTCTAACAAATGAAGTTTCAATGAAAAGAAAAATCAAAGAAGCAATTTTGGCCTTCAGAATAGAACGAGCTTTTTCTAAAGAAAGAATTCTAGAACTTTATTTAAATCAGATTTATCTTGGCGAAGGAGCCTATGGGATAGGTGCTGCTAGTTTAGAGTATTTTGATAAATCAATTAAAGAACTTGATTACTCCGAAGCCGCTTTATTAGCAGCATTACCCAAAGCTCCTAGTAAATATAATCCTCATAAATATCCAGAAATTGCAAAATTTAGAAGAAACTTAGTTTTACAAAATTTAGAAGAAAATAATTTTATAACAAAAAAAAAATCAAATAAATTGAAAAATACAGAACTTAAACTTAAAAGAAGAAAAATTGAAATAGTTAATGAAGCAAATTCCTACACAGAAGAGGTAAGAAGGATAGCAAAAAATATTTATGGATTTGAAAAACTTTATTCGCAAGGTTTGAGTATTAGCACACCGCTAAAAATTGATTATCAAATTCAAGCTTTGAAATCTTTAAGAAAAGGAATTGAAGATTACGACAAGAGACATGGTTGGAGAGGTCCAATTTCAAACAAAATTAAAAACAAAAATTGGGAAAAATTAATTTTAAACTATAAATTGGATCCAACTTTAAAATGGAATCTAGCTGAAATTGTTAATTTAGATGAAAATAGAATAAAATTTAAAACTATTGACAAAAAAAATAAGAATATTGAAGGAGTTTTAATACTCAAAAACATTAAATGGACAGTCCCCAAAAAAAAAACAATTCAAGACATTCATAAAATTGGAGATATTATTTTTGTAAAAAAAGAAAAGAACTCTTGGACATTGAAACAATATCCAAAGGTAAACGGTGGTATTGTAGCGCTAGACCCTTATACGGGAGATGTACATGCATTGGTTGGCGGATTTAACTTTAAAAAAAGTGAATTTAATAGAGTGACACAAGCAAAAAGACAACCAGGATCTGCATTCAAGCCAATTGTTTATGCCGCAGCTTTAGAAAAAGGATTTTCCCCAAACACAATTATACTTGATGCACCATTTGTTGAAAGTCAGGGTGTGGGTTTAAAAAATTGGAAACCAGAAAACTATGGAAAAAAGTTTTATGGTCCATCGACTTTAAGAAAAGGCATAGAATACTCTAGAAATTTAATGACAGTAAGAATTGCAAAAATTCTAGGATTAGAAGAAATTTTAGATCTATCTAAAAAACTTAATATTTATGAAGAAATTCCAGAATTATTATCCGTGTCATTAGGTGCTGCAGAAACAACGCTACTAAATTTAACTTCTGCATATGCACCTTTTGTAAATGGAGGAAACAAAGTTGATCCAAATCTTATAAAAAGAATACAAGATAGAAGAGGAAATACTATTTATCAGCCAAGAAAAAGAAATTGCTCAGGTTGTGATAAATTTATTAGCAATGATGAAGTTGAGCTTCCGAAAATCAGAAATACCAGCGAAAAAGTTTTCAGTGAAGAAACTGCTTTTCAAATGACATCAATTTTACAAGGGGCCGTTCAAAGAGGAACCGCAAAAAAATTAAGATCTCTCAACGTTCCTCTAGCAGGTAAAACAGGCACTACTAATGACAACTATGATGCATGGTTTATAGGATTTTCATCAAATTTAGTGGTCGGGGTTTATATCGGTTATGATAACCCTAAAACATTAGGCAAATACGAAACAGGTTCAAAAGCGGCTCTTCCAATTTTCAAAAATTTTGTTGAAAACGCTCTTTTCAAAGAAGATTTTGATGATTTTAAAATACCTGAAAATATTTATTTAACTTCATTAAATTATGATACTGGCACTAAGTCTACTCAAGGAGAAAAAAATTCTATTATTGAAGCTCTCAAATTAAGAGATATTAACAATATTGATAATAATAACTTAATATCAACTAATGGTCGTGATAAAATAATTAAGTTTAGACAATTTTATTAATGGAAAATTTTGAGTCAAAATTATTAATAGTAGAAAAGTCCCTAAATAATATTAGGGGGTATCTTTGATAAAGAAGATGTACTAACTAAGTTTAAGGAATTAGAAAAAATTGCATTAAAAGAAAATTTTTGGAAAGACAAAAACCTAGTTAAAAAAACACTAAAACAAAAGAAAATATTTGAAGATATTTTAAACTCCCACAGACACTCTCTAGAAGATTTTAATAATCTTAAAGACCTATATTTACTTGCATCACAAGAAAAAGATGATGATACCATTCAAGATTGTGAAAAAAAAATTGATCAAATTTTAATTGATATTAAAAAAAGTGAAGTTAATTGCTTTTTATCTGGCGAGAATGATGACTATAACATTTATCTCGAAATACACGCAGGGGCAGGTGGAACGGAAAGCCAAGATTGGGCAGACATGCTTCGGAGAATGTATATGAAGTGGTTTGATAAAAAAAAATTTAGGTATGAAATTATTAGCGAACATAAAGGTGAAGAAGCAGGAATAAAATCCTCTACAGTAAAAGTCGAAGGCAACTACTTGTACGGTCTCATGAAATCAGAGTCAGGAGTACATAGACTTGTTAGAATTTCACCTTTTGATAGCGGCGCGAGGAGACATACTAGTTTTGCAAGTGTATGGGTTTATCCCGCTGTAGAAGATGATATTAATTTAAAAATAGATGAAAAAGACTTAAGAATAGACACTTATAGATCTAGTGGAGCTGGCGGACAGCACGTTAACACCACAGATAGCGCTGTAAGAATTACTCATTTACCGACTAAAATTGTTGTTCAGTGTCAAAACGAAAGATCACAACATAAAAATAAAGAAACGTGTTTTAAAATGTTGAAAGCAAGGTTGTACGAACATCAGATGCAAAAAAAAGAGGAAGAAAATCAAAAAGAACTCTCTTCAAAAACAGATATAGGATGGGGACATCAAATAAGATCTTATGTACTTCAACCTTACCAATTAGTTAAAGATTTAAGAAATAAAACGGAAAGCACTAACCCCGCAAGTGTATTAGATGGAAACATTGATCAATTTATAGAGGAAGGAATTATAAATAAAAAATGAAAAATATAATTATTAACTTATTTTTATTTTTGTTTTTTTTATTTATTTCATTAATAATTATTCTTTCAACTATTGGAATAGAAACTAGTAAGTTTAACAAATTAATATCAGAAAAAGCTTCTGAAACTAATAATATTAAATTAAACCTAAATACAATTAAATTCAAACTTGACCCTAAAGATGTAAGTTTATTTTTAGAAACTCAAAATCCAAAAATAAATTATAAGAATATAGTAATTCCTGTAGAAAATATAAAAGTCTATATTGATTTCTTTTCATTATTATATTCTGACCCAAAAATAAGAAAAACAAATATTTTTTTGAAAGAATTAGATGTTATTAATTTAAATAAATTATCATCACTTATTAAGCCATCAAATTTTAAAAGTTTCTTAAAAAATAAAATAAAAAAAGGAAAATTAATTTCTGAGATTGAAATATTTTTCAATGATGACGGTTCATTAAAAGACTTTATAGCAAAAGGAGATGTAAAAGATTTGCAAGCAGAACTGCTTAGCGGTTTGAATTTAAAAAAAGCAAATTTTAGCTTCTTTTCTGATGAAAATGATATTTTGATTAAAAATATTTACGGAAATGTAGAAGATATTAAAATATCTAACGGAGATATAAAATTAAACTTAGAAAATGGTATTAAATTGTCTTCAAATTTTAAATCAAAGATTAATTTTGATGAGAATCTTATTTCAAAATATTCTAAGTTTTTTGGTGATTATAAATTTTTAAACCAAATCAAGATGTTACAAGCAGATCTAAATAATAATTTTTCAATTATTTTAGATAATACTTATAAAATCAAAGATTATAATTACAATTTTTCAGGAATGATTGAAGAGAGTAAATTCGAACTATTTAAACCAGGGTTGAAATACAATGATTTATTTAAAGAAAAAATTGAGGACATATTTTTGAAAAACATTCGAATTAAACAAACTTTTTCAAATAAAAATGTCATAACAGAAAGTAGTGGTAAATATTCACTTAATAATAAAGATTTTTTTGATATAGGCCTAAAGAATACACTTAAAAACAAAATGCTTAATTTGAAACTAAATTTTGATTTTAATAATAGTTTTGAATTAGATTTGATTAACTATACTAAACCTAAAGAAAACATTGCTACAATTGATGTTGAATTTGAAAAGAATAAAAATAATACAAAGATTAATAAACTAGTTTACAAAGAGAACAATAATCTAATTGAATTAGATGGTTTTGAATTTAAAGATAATAAATACTCATCTTTTAAAAAAATTGCTGTCAAAACAGCAAATAATAATTTTACAATTAAAAATGATAAAAAAATCATTATCAAAGGAACCAAATTTGATGCAATCAATCTAACTAAATTTTTCACTAATCAAACCAAAAAAAATCAGTATGAGAATTTAAATAGTGACGTTGAAATTGATTTTAAAATCATTGAAGTACCGATGTCTGAGAAGCTATATAATTTTAAATTAATAGGTGAAATAAAGAAAGGTAAATTTATAAAAATTTCTTCTAAAGGAGATTTTGGGGGGAATAATTTTTTAGATATAACTATGAGAAAAGATAAAAATAGTGTTAGGAAATATTTAGAGATTTATTCAGATTTAACTCGACCTTTGTTAGCTGATTATAATTTCTTCAAAGGCTTGTCAGGTGGAAACTTACTTTTTACATCAATTATTGATGGCACAAAATCAAATTCAAAGCTTAAAATTGAAAATTTTAAAGTAATAAATGCCCCTGGATTTGTAAGGCTATTATCAATGGCCGATCTTGGTGGATTAGCAGACTTAACGGAAGGTGAAGGTTTGTCTTTCGATGTGTTAGAAATTGATTTGGAAAAAACAAAAAATGTTACAAAAGTTAATGAAATTCTTGCATTAGGACCAAGTGTGTCTGTCCTAATGGATGGTTATTACCAGGATAAAAGTGGTTTAACAAGTTTAAGAGGAACTTTGGTTCCAGCAAAAACATTAAATAAAATGATTTCAAAAATACCTGTTATCGGAAATATTGTAATACCTAAAGATGCTGGAGAAGGGTTATTTGGTATAAGCTTTAAAATGAAAGGTCAAAAAGGAAAAATTAAAACAACTATTAATCCTATAAGAACTTTAACTCCAAGGTTTATTCAAAAAATTATTGATAGAAAAAAATCAAATTAAATAACCTTGATTAAGTAGTGTTTTTTCTTACCATAAGAAAGTTTGCATATATTTTCTTTGAAATCTTTTAATCGAAAAATTCTTTTTTCATTTTCCACGACTACACCATCAATTTTAAAACCTTTATTTGCAATTACTCTTCGAGCTTCACTTTTTGAAGATAAAATTTTATTTTTTGCAATTAAGTCTAAAATATTAATCCCTTTTTGAAGTTCTAGAGAAGTTATTCTTATCTCCGGTAAATCAGAACCTAAACCATCTTTTTCGAAAGTATCTTTTGCAGTCTGTTCTGCTTTTTTTGAAGCTTTTTCGCCGTGAAGTATTTTTGTAGCTTCATTAGCTAATAATACTTTTAAATTATTTATATTTTTTTCTTTTTTAGAAATATTTTCAACCTCTTTTGAATCAACTTCTGTGAAATATTTCAAGAATTTTTTTACATCTCTATCATCAGTGTTTCGCCAAAATTGCCAGTAGTCATATGGAGACAATAAATCTTCATTTAACCATATTGCTCCTTTTTCTGTTTTACCCATTTTTGCACCAGATGCTAAAGTAATCAAAGGAGATGTTAAGCCGTAAGACTCTTTCTGCAACATTCTTCTAATTAGATCAACACCATTAACAATATTTCCCCATTGATCAGATCCGCCTACTTGTAAAATACAATTATTTTTTTTGAATAATTGATAAAAATCATATGCTTGTAAAATCATATAATTAAATTCCATGTAACTTAAAGATTGTTCTCTTTCTAATCTTAGCTTTACACTGTCAAAAGTAAGCATTTTATTTATAGTAAAATGACTACCAATATCTCTTAAAAATTGAATATAATTTAATTTCGTTAACCATTCTGCGTTATCTACATACACAGGCGCTATTCTTTTATTTGATGTATCTAAAATTTTATCAAAAACTCTTTTTATACTTTTAATATTTTTTTTAATTTGATCTTGATTTAAAATTTTTCTTGTCGAGTCTTTTCCAGATGGATCACCAATTAATGTGGTTCCCCCACCTAGAAGAATTATAGGTTGGTGACCATGTTTTTGCATTAACTTAAGAATCATGATTTGCAGTAAACTACCGACATGCAGGCTACTAGCTGTACAGTCAAAACCTATGTAACCAGATATTGATTTTTTGCTGCTAATATCACTAAGTTTATCTAAATCTGTGCATTGGTTTAGATACCCTCTTTCCTGCATCTCTTGTATAAAAGTATTTTTCATAGTGCTATTTACTTAGCCAACTATTATACAAAAATTGTTATAAATAAATAAAAATATGCAAAAAAAATGGAACTCTTTAGGTTTGATGAGTGGCACTTCTGGGGATGGTGTTGATGCTTCGATAATAAAAAGTAACGGTATAAATCAATACGAGTCAATTAAAGACAAATATTTTGAATACGACTCAAGCACTTATAAAGATATTCACAATTTAAAAGAAAAAATTCATAAAATTGAACACCTGGAAATATATAAAAGTGAAATTGATAATTTAGAGAGAAAAATAACAATTTTTCATGCAGAAATAATTAAAGAACTTAATTTAAGCGATGACACTATTATTGGTTTTCACGGTCAAACTATTTATCATAGCGCTAAAGAAAAAATTTCAAGACAATTAGGAAATGGAAAGTTGTTAAATCAATTAACAAATAAAAACATCGTATTTGACTTTAGGAGCAATGATATTTTAAATGGTGGTCAAGGAGCACCTTTAGCTCCTATTTTTCACCATTTAATAAGCATTCAAAATAAGATTAAACTACCAGTCTGTTTTTTAAATATTGGAGGAATATCCAATGCCACTATTGTTAATAAAGGTAGTCTGTTAGAATTAATCAGTAAGGATATTGGTCCTGGTAATTGTCTGATTGATGCCTGGGTAAGAAAAAATTCAAATTACAAATTTGATCGGGATGGAGTATTTGCATCAACTGGTAACAGAAATGAAATTATATTTGAACAAGCTCAAGAACTATACATGAACAGAAACAATAAAAAAAAGCTGTCATTTGACACTAATGATTTTGATATTTCATTTGTTAGAGGCTTAAGTTTAGAGGATGGTGTTAAAACTCTTACGGATTTTACAGCAAGCATTATTGGTGAAGAACTATCTTTATTTTTCAAAAACTCTAAAGAAAAAATTCATGATATATTATTATGTGGAGGTGGAAGAAAAAACAAAGTTTTACTTAAAAGGATTAAGGAAAATCTTTCATCAGATATAAATTTTAAATTTATTGATGATTATAAAATTAATGGAGACTTTGTTGAGTCACAAGCCTTTGCATATTTAGCAATTAGATCAATACAGCAACTACCAATTTCTTTTCCAAATACCACTGGTTGTAATTCATCTTGTACTGGTGGACAAATATTTAAAAATTAAATTAAAGCAGTTTTTTCTTTTAGATATTTTTCGATTTCTGTTGTTAATTCTTTTTCCTTATTTTTAAAAAAATGATTTGAGTTTTTTATTTGTGAAAAAATCACCTCAACACCTTTTTGACTTTTTATTCTATTATCCAATTCATTAATACTTTCTTTAGTCACTAATTCATCATTTTCACTATAAATAACCTGTCCAGATGTTGGGCAAGGAGCTAGAAAGGAAAAATCATATACATTTGGTTGAGGTGATACTGCAATGAAATTATTTACTTCAGGTCTTCTCATAATTAGCTGCATACAGATCAAAGACCCAAAAGAAAACCCAGACACCCAACATTGACTATAATCTAAGTTTTGTCGCTCAATCCAGTCTAGTGCAGCTGCAGCATCAGATAATTCACCCTGACCATTATCAAAAACTCCATCACTTTTTCCTACCCCTCTAAAATTTACTTTTATTACAGAAAAACCATTCTCTAAAAAAATATTATACATAAGCTGCACAATTCTATTATTCATCGTTCCCCCATATTGAGGATGTGGGTGTAAAACAATTGCTACTGGAGAACCAAATTTTGGATTTTTATAATATTTTGCCTCAAGCCTACCTGCAGGCCCGGGTATAAAAATTTCTAAACTTTTAGGTTTCATATTTGATAATGATTATTATTTTTAAAAAGAAACATTGTTTTATAACATGTTTTTATGCGGCAAATAATTTTTTTTAATCCATACTAAATTAGTAGGAATTATATCAAAAATACTGTATTACAACGTTAATTTATGAAATTAACTACTAAAGGCAGATATGCGGTTATGGCGATGGCAGATCTTGCTTTATTTAAAGACAAAGGTCCAATTAGTCTTAAAGATATATCTTTGAGACAAAATATTTCATTAGCCTACTTAGAGCAAATATTTATCAAACTTAAAAATAAAAATTTAGTCAAAAGCATCAGAGGTGCTAAAGGCGGGTATGAACTAGAGATACCATCAGATGAAATTAAAATTTCAAATATAATCTCTGCAGTCGACGAGCAAGTTAAAATGCTTAATTGTAAAAAGGAGTCAAAAAGAGGATGTAATAATAGATCAACAAAATGTATTACACATAATTTATGGGATCAACTCGACCAACATATAAATGAATTTTTTGAAAAAGTAAAATTACAAGATCTAATTAAAAAAAATCAAACTTTAAATAGATGAAAACTGAAGATTTAAAAAATAATAGAGAATATAAATACGGTTTTACAACTGATGTGGAAAACATTAGATCTCCTAAGGGTTTAAGTGAAGAAACAATTAAATTTATCTCTAACATTAAAAATGAACCTGAATGGATGTTAGAGTGGAGATTAAAAGCTTTTGATAGACTAAAAGCTTTAAAAGAACCTAACTGGCAAAAGCCAAAATATCCAAAAATAAATTATCAAGACTTGTATTACTATTCAGCACCAAAAAGTGCTTCAGAAAAACCTAAGAGTTTAGATGAAATAGATCCAAAAATATTAGAAACTTATAAAAAACTTGGAATACCTCTGGTAGAACAAAAAAGGTTGAACGGAATTGCAGTTGATGCAGTATTTGATTCAGTTTCTGTGGCTACTACTTTTAAAGACGAACTTACAAAAAAAGGAATAATATTTTGCTCAATATCAGAAGCTATTCAAAAGCACCCAGAACTTGTTAAAAAATATCTTGGTTCGGTAATTCCATTGAGTGATCATTATTTCGCTACGTTAAACTCAGCTGTGTTTACAGACGGTTCCTTTGTTTATATTCCACCGAATACAAAGTGTCCGATGGAATTATCTACTTATTTTAGAATCAATGCATCTGAAACTGGTCAATTTGAAAGAACTTTAATTATTGCTGATAAAGGAAGCTATGTAAGTTACCTAGAGGGATGTACTGCTCCGATGAGAGATGAAAATCAACTTCATGCAGCAAATGTGGAACTAATAGCCCTAGATGATGCAGAAATAAAATACTCAACTGTTCAGAATTGGTATCCAGGTGATGAAAAAGGGGTTGGGGGAATATATAATTTTGTTACAAAAAGAGGTGCATGTAGGGGAAAAAATTCTAAAATCTCCTGGACACAAGTTGAAACAGGTTCAGCAATTACATGGAAATATCCCAGTTGTATTTTACAAGGAGATAATTCAGTAGGAGAATTTTATTCTATAGCAATTACAAATAATTTTCAAAAAGCTGATACTGGGACGAAAATGATCCATTTAGGAAAAAATACAAAGAGCAAAATTATTTCAAAGGGAATATCAGCAGGAAACGCAGATAATATGTACAGAGGTTTAGTAGAAATTAAAAATAAAGCAATTAATTCTAGAAACTACACCCAATGCGATTCTTTACTAATGGGTAATAAATGTGGGGCACATACTATTCCATATATTAAAAATAACAATGCGACCTCAACAATTGAACATGAGGCAACTACAACCAAAATAAATGAGGAGCAACTTTACTATTGTAATCAAAGAGGATTAAATCAAGAGGAAGCAGTAAGTTTAATCGTGAATGGGTTTTGTAAAGAAGTTCTTCAACAACTACCAATGGAATTCGCAGTTGAAGCACAAAAACTTGTGGCGATCAGTTTAGAAGGAAGTGTAGGATAATGCTAAATATTAAAAATTTAGAAGCAACAATTGATAATAAGCATATTTTAAAGGGTTTGAACCTAGACATTAATCCTGGGGAAGTGCACGCAATTATGGGCCCAAACGGTTCAGGGAAAAGCACTTTAGCAAATGTATTATCAGGCAAGACTGGCTATGAAACAAAAGGGGATATTAAATATAATGGAGAAAGTTTAAGTCAATTTTCTACTGAAGAAAGAGCACAAAAAGGAATTTTTTTAGCATTTCAATATCCTTTGGAAATACCAGGCGTAAACACAAATATTTTTCTTAAAACTTCTTTGAACTCAGTTAGAAAAGCCAAAGGTGAAAAAGAATTAGATACCTTGTCTTTTTTAAAACTAATCAAGGAAAAAGCTTCAGAGCTTGGAATCGATGAAAAATTTTTATCACGTCAACTCAATGTTGGTTTTTCTGGAGGTGAAAAGAAAAAAAATGAAATTTTACAAATGAAACTCCTTCAACCTAAATTATCAATTTTAGATGAGACGGACTCAGGATTAGATATAGATGCACTAAGAATTGTAGCTGATGGAGTGAATTCCTATAAAAATAAAGATAATGCTTTTTTAATTATTACTCACTATCAAAGACTCTTAGATTACATAAAACCAGATTTTATTCATGTTTTATCTAATGGTAAAATTATTAAAACTGGTAACGCAGATTTAGGGGTTCAATTAGAAAAAACAGGTTATTCAAACTTAGCTTAATGAAACAATATTACGATTTCAAAATTGAAAAAATTAAAGATCTTTCTTCAGATGAAATAAAATTGAGAAAAAAAAATCTTGATCTTTTCTATCAAACTGGCTTTCCTAATAAAAAAGATGAGGATTGGAAATTTTCCGACCTTAATTCGATTTTAATTAAAAACTTTAACAATATTACAAACAACGATTGTTTACCAAAAGAAAAAAATTTAAAATTAATTGAAGAGTTTGAGCATAATTTTATCTCATTATACAATGGAAGACTTATGTCTTCAGATTTTGCTCATGAAGAAAAAAATAAAATTTTAATAGAAAATTTTAATTATAAAAAAGAAAAAAATTTAGATAAAAAAAATTCACTGAATTTCTTAAATCATGCTTTGGCCTCGGGAGGTTTTTTTTTAGAGATTTCTGAAAATTATGAATTAAAAAAACCATTAGTCATTTATAATAATTTTTCAAATTCACAGAAGGAAACAATCGTTAATTATAAAAACTTAATAATAGTTAATGAAAATTCTAAATTAAATTTAATTAATTATATAGATAACTCTTCAAAAGAAAATTTCATGGCGAATACTATCGAGAATATAAAGATGAAAAAAAACTCTTCTTTAAAAAACGTTTTAATAAATAACTCTGGATGTAATGGCTATTTTTATAAATATTTAAAGAGTGATTTAGATAAAAATTCAAATCTTGAAAATTATTTAATTTCATCAGGTTTTAAGTTTAATAAAATCGATATTGAAATAAACCTTAATGAAAAACATTCATCTAGCAGTGTTTTTTCTGCTTTAAATTTAATTAATAATGAACATCAAGAAATTAAAACACGTATTAATCATAATGCTACACACTGCCGTAGTTATCAAAAAATAAAAAATGTTTTGCACAATGAAAGCAAAGGCGTTTATCAGGGAAAAATTTTTGTAAAAAATATTGCACAAAAAACTGATGCATATCAATTAAGCAGGGCTTTAATTTTAGATGATGCAGCTGAATTTGATGCAAAACCCGAACTAGAAATTTATGCTGATGACGTAAAATGTTCTCACGGGTCTACATCCGGAAGCATAGATTTAGACTCAATACATTATTTAAAATCAAGAGGCATACCTGAAAAAGAGGCGTTTCAAATGTTAATTAATGGTTTTTTAGGAGAAATATTAGAACAATTATCTGAGGGGAAATTAAAGAATTTTTTAATAGAAAAATTAGAAAGACAAATTAATGGACATTAAAAATATAAAAAAAGAGTTTCCAATTTTTAAGCAAAAAATTAATGGTAAGAATTTAGTTTATTTAGATAGTGCAAATTCTTCTCAAAAGCCAAAAATTGTAATAGACAAAATCTCTAATTTTTATGAGACAGAGTTTTCTAATGTTGGAAGAAGCGTACATACTCTTGCGGTAAAAGCGACTAATAGATTTGAAGCTACAAGAGATAAAGTTCAAAAATATTTAAATGCGAAACATAGAGAAGAGATAATATTTACAAAAGGTGCCACAGAAGCAATTAATTTAGTAGCCTCATCTTACGGAAAAAAATATATCAATAAGGGTGATGAAATAATAATTACAGAGCTAGAACATCATTCTAATTATGTACCTTGGAATTTCTTGAGAACCGAAAAAGGAGCTGTAATTAAATTTGCTCCAGTAAATGAAAGCGGTGATGTTGACATAGAAGAAATTAAAAAACTTATAACTAGTAAAACTAAAATTATTGCCATCACACATATATCAAATGTTACTGGAGCAGTTTTGCCAATTGTAAAAATTGTAGATCTTGCAAAAGAAAAAAATATTCCAGTGTTAATTGATGGCACTCAAGGTGCGCCACATTCTGAAATTGACATGCAAGAAATAGGTTGCGATTTTTATGCAATATCTTGTCATAAAATGTATGGACCAAACGGTCTTGGGATATTGTATATGAAAAAAAAATGGGTTGATAATTTACCACCATACCAAGGTGGAGGTGGGATGATTAATGAAGTAAAAAAAGATGATATAACTTTTGCTGATGCTCATACTAAATTCGAAGCTGGAACAATGCAAACAGCAGAAGTAGTTGCTTTTGCAGAGTCTCTTAATTTTATTGAAAAGTTAGGTATCAAAAATATTGCATCTCATGAAAATAAGATTTTACAATACGGTTTAGAAACACTAAGAAAAAATAATACTGTAAATATAATTGGAGAACCTAAAGAAAGAGGTTCTGTTTTGTGTTTTACTCTTAAAGATATTCATCCTCATGACATAGCAACCATCTTAGATGATGACGGTGTTGCAATAAGAGCTGGACATCATTGCTGTCAAATACTACACGATAAACTTGGTATACCTGCTACAGCTAGAGCCTCAATTGGAGTTTATAATGATAAAGAGGATATAGATAAATTATCAGATGCAATTAAAAATTGTCAGAAAGTGTTTCAGAATTAAATGGAACTTAAAGAGCTATATCAAGAAATAATTTTGGATCACGGCAAAAATCCCAGAAATAAAGGAAAGTGTGATAGCTACACTAATGATGCAAAAGCTCATAATCCTTTGTGCGGTGACAAAGTCCATATTTATTTAAAAGTAAGCAAAGATAATGAAATTGAAAATTTAAGTTTTGAGGGAGAAGGGTGCGCCATTTCTTTAGCATCCGCATCTATTTTAACAGAGACAGTAAAAGGAAAAGATGTATCCTTCTTAAAACAAATTAGCGATGATTTTTTAGAAATGATTAAGAATAAAAAAAAAATTACAATTAACAGCCTTTCAGAAGATCAAGTAACTACAATTACCTCTTTATCTGGAGTACAGGAATTCCCAATGAGGGTTAAATGTGCAACAATGGCATGGCATACCTGTTTGTCAGCAGTAGAAAAAAAATGAGTAAATTAAGAGATAAAATAGTATTAGAGATAAAAAAAATTTATGATCCTGAAATACCTGTAAATATATATGAGCTGGGCCTTATTTATAAAATAGATATAAAAGACGCAAAAAAAGTAAATATAGAAATGACTTTAACATCGCCCAACTGTCCTGTTGCTGAAAGTTTGCCTAGAATGGTAAAAGATAATATACTAAAGTTAGATGAAATAGATGATGTTGATTTAAAATTAGTTTGGGATCCTCCTTGGACTAAAGATAAAATGTCTGAAGCCGCAAAATTAGAGTTAAATTTATGAGCGAACAAGTAATAAAATTAAGTCAAAACGCAGCCGAAAGAATAAAGGAGATCATGTCTAAAGCTGAAGATAAAACTATAGGTGTAAGAGTGGGAGTTAAATCTGGAGGATGCGCAGGGATGTCGTATGTGATGGAGTATGCGAAGGATGTAAAACCTAACGAAGAAATTGTTGAGGATAAAGGGGTAAAAGTTTTAATTGACCCTAAGGCGATAATGTATCTCCTAGGTACAGAAATGGATTACAAACAAGAGAAGTTTTCGTCCCAATTTATATTTAAAAATCCGAATGAAACTGAACGTTGTGGATGTGGAGAGTCTTTTAAAATTTAACCACTATAATACATTTCAAACTCTATTGGATGAGGTGTATGTTCAAAATTATAAATTTCTTGAAATTTTAATTCAATATAAGCGTCAATCTGATCATCTGTAAATACACCGCCTTCAGTTAAAAACTTTCTGTCTTGATCGAGATTTTGCATCGCTTCCCGTAAAGATCCACAAACTGTTGGTAATTTTTTTACATCATCCTCTGATAAAGCATATAGATCGTCATCAAATGATTTACCTGGATCAATTTTATTTTTAATTCCATCCAATCCAGCCATTAACATAGATGCAAATGTTAAGTAAGGGTTTCCAGCAGCATCTGGAAATCTAATTTCACATCTTGCCGCTTTAGGGTTCATTATTACAGGAATTCTACATGATGCAGATCTATTTCTAGCTGAGTAGGCTAAAATAACTGGAGCTTCAAAACCAGGTATTAGACGTTTATAACTATTAGTTGTTGCGTTTGAAAAAGCATTAATAGCTTTTGCATGTTTAAGTATTCCACCAATATAATATAGAGCTTCTTTAGACAGTCCTGCATATTCTTTACCCATGAATACAGGAGTGTCACCTTTCCAGATTGATTGATGACAATGCATGCCTGAACCATTGTCACCTTTAACTGGTTTTGGCATGAACGTAGCTGTTTTTCCAAATGAGTGTGTAACCATTTGAACAGCATATTTATAAAGTTGAACATTATCCGCCATGTTAGTCAAAGTACCAAAATACATTCCAAGTTCGTGCTGACTTGGAGCAACTTCGTGGTGATGTTTTTCAACTTTTACACCCATATCTTTGAGAGCTTTTAGGTACTCACCCCTCATATCTTGAGCACTATCAACTGGTGGTACCGGAAAATAACCACCTTTTATACCTGGTCTATGACCCATATTTCCATTTTCATATTTCTTGCCTGTGTTGTAAGGACCTTCTGAACTGTCAATACTAAAACTTGTTTCATTCATACTGTTTTTAAATCTAACGTCATCAAAAACAAAAAATTCCGGTTCTGGTCCGAAGTAAGACTTATCTCCTATACCTGATTTTTTAAGATATGCTTCCGCTTTCTTAGCAGTTCCTCTTGGATCTCTTTCATAAGGATCTTTTTTAACAGCATCTAAAATATCACAAAAAATATTTAATGTTGTATGCGAATTAAATGGGTCGATTACAGGTCTATCTAAGTCAGGTTTTAAAATCATATCCGACTCATTTATGGCTTTCCAGCCTGCTATTGAAGAACCATCAAAAAATACGCCATTGCTTAACATGTCCTCATCAACAATTGTTGAGTCCATCGTAAGATGTTGAAGTTTACCTTTTGGATCAGTGAATCTTAAATCTACAAATTCAACTTGTTTGTCTTTTATTAACTTTAAAACATCTTTTGAACTCATTCTTGTCTCCTAAATAAACTTTGTAATTATTTTTAAAAACTGTAAGCAACATATATAATGAAGTTTTCTATAAGTATAATTAAATATAAATATCAGGTATGCATATTCTACATACATACAATCTCCGCTTGAAATGAGAGAAGCTAACACCAAAGATTTAACTCTTTTAATATTACTCTCAATTATCTGGGGTTCCGCTTTTTTCAATATTAAGATTGCGACTTACTCATACGAACCTTTCACTTTAGCGCTAGTAAGAGTTACGTTCGCTAGCATTCCTTTATTTCTGTTATGTAAAATTAAAAAGATTAGAATTTTAGCGTTCAGCGAAAATTGGTATTGGTATGCGATAATAGGGCTATGTAATATCGCAATTCCTTTTGTTTTGATAGCAATTGGAACGGCAAAAATTAACAGTTATTTAGCTGCAATCTTAATGAGCACGACGCCTTTAAGTGGATCAATACTTGCACATTTTTTTACAAAGGATGAAAAATTATCTTACATGAAATCATTAGGCGTCTTAATTGGTTTTAGTGGAATTATTTTATTATTCTTTGATAAAGTAATAATTAATAGTGAAAATTATTTATACGTATTAATAACTATTCTTGGATCAACTTTTTATTGTATTGGAGGACTTTTAACTCTTAAATTGAAAAATAGAGTAAACGAAAACGTAACTACATCTACTACTTTGTGGTCAGTTATTTTTTTGCTGCCTTTTTCAATTATTTTTGAAACTCCTTGGAATTCAAACCCAACTTTGGAATCTACTTTATCATTATTATATTTAGGTGTGATCGCTACAGGGCTCGCCTGGTTAATTAGATTTAGAATTTTAACTGTAAATGGATTAGTTTTTCAAACACAAGTGGCATATTTAATACCAATATTTGGAATTATTTTTGGATATTTTTTAATGGATGAAGTAATTACATGGAAAGTAATCGCATCATTAGTTGTAATACTTATCGGAATTTATATATTTAAAGAAAATAATAAAGGTTTAAATAAATAAATGGAAAGCAATCAAATAGAATTGAGTTTTTTATCAATTTTTACATTGATAACTTTTTTTATTTTTTTACTTTTTAACAAGTATTCTCATAAAATTAAAAACGGAGTGCTTTTAGATCAAGATTTCTCAAAACCACAGGCTTTTCACCATCAAGCAATTTCAAGAGGAGGCGGGCTGTCAGGTATAATCTCTTTGAATATTTTTTTTATAGTTTTTTACTTAATTTATTCAAAAATTTTATTTGAATATATATATGTTTGTAATTTTATGTTTCTTGTAGGTTTTTTAGATGATTTGAGAACTAAAATAAGTCCATCAAAAAGACTTATCTTGATGATTATTTTTTTATTAATTTTTATATATTTTATTCCTATAGAAATTCTAAATATTGATATTCCTTTTTTAAGCTCATTATTAAATAGTAAAATTTTTTCATCAATTTTCGTATTATTGTGTTTTTTATTTATCATTAATGGAGCAAATTTAATTGATGGATTTAATGGACTGCTTTCAATCAATTTATTGATTATTAATTCAATACTTGCATACATAAATTTAATAAGTGGAAATAATGAATTTTCAATATTTATAATTGGGCAAATAATTATTACATTATCCTTCTTATTATTTAATTTTCCTAACGCAAAAATATTTCTAGGTGATGGCGGGTCTTATTTAATGGGCTCTCTAGTAGCTCTGAACATAATTATTACGAATAATTTAAATGCAGATTATTCATCATTTTATTTTTGTATATTATTATTCTATCTTTTCTTTGAAGTATTTTTTTCTTTTTTTAGAAAAATAATCCAGAAAAAATCGCCAATCCATCCTGATGACAAACATCTTCATATGCTAGTTTTTAAAAGAGTCTCGTTAACTTTTGGAAAAAATAAAGGCAATTATCTAAATTCAATAATTATTAATTTATTTTATTGTTTTTTAGTCCTTCCAGCTTTTATTTATGCTAAAGATCCCGTGATAAGCAGGTATTGGTTTAGTTGTTTAATAGCAATATATTTGATTATTTATATAAGACTTTATCATTTAACAAAAAATTAAATTGATATATAAAACATCAATTATTAATTGGGCAAGTGGCGGAATTGGTATACGCGCTGGTCTTAGAAACCAGTGCCGCAAGGCTTAAGAGTTCGAGTCTCTTCTTGCCCACCAAGATATTATGAAAGTTGAAGTAAAATCAAAAAAAGGTCTAAGAACAATTTTATCTGTAATAGTTGATAAAAAAAACATTCAGACAAAAATGGATGAAAGACTTAAAGAGCTCCAAAAAGAAGTATCTTTAAAAGGCTTCAGACCAGGAAAAGTTCCACCCGATGTAATTAAAAGTCAATTTGGCAAATCTATCTACGGAGAGGTAGTAGATAAGATTTTAAGGGAAACTACTGCAAAAGCTATAGACGAAAAAAAACTTAAAGTAGCGGGTCAGCCAAAAATTGACTTAAAACAATTTGGAGAAGGAAAAGATTTAAATTATGAACTTCAGATTGATTGTTTGCCAAGCGTGATTTTAAAAAGTTTTGATAAATTTAAAGCTACGAGCTTTAAAGTCAAAATTGAAGATAAAATTATTGAAGATAAATTAAAAGAAATTGCAACTAACAATAAACAATTTGAAGATAAAAAAGTAGATGAAAAGGCAAATAATGGAGATCAGGTTACTTTTGATTACTCTGCTACAGTTGATGGAAATAAATTTGATGGAAGCGAGGGGAAGGGTGTTCAACTAGAGTTAGGTAAAGATCTTTTTTTAAAAGGATTTGATGAACAATTAATTGGAGTTAAAAAAAATGATACCAAAATATTAGATGCTACGCTTCCTGGCAATCACCCAAAAAAAGAACTTGCTAACAAAAAAACAAAATTTGAATGCACAATTTTAAATGTAAAAAAACCAAAGGCCAATAAAATCGACGATGATTTTGCTAAATTAATGGGAGCGAAAGACATAAAAGATTTAAAATCTTTGATTGAAAAACAAATTTCCGGTCAATATTCACAAGCATTAAATTCGATAACTAAAAAAGAAATTTTAGATCAAATTGAAAAAAACCATCAAGTTGATTTACCTCAAAACTTAATTGATCAAGAAATTACAATTATGACTCAAAATCTTAAGCCAGAGGAAAAAGAAAAAAATAAATCTAAAAATGAAAAATTAGCGAAATCAAGAATTAAACTTGGTCTATTATTAAATGAGTATGGAGAGAAAAATAATTTAAAAGTATCAGATGATGAAGTTAGAAATGAAATACAAAAGCAAATAAAAGGAATGCCCGGTCAAGAAAAAATGGTACTTGAGTATTATCAAAAAAATCCTAGCGCATCTCAAAGTTTAAAAGGCTCTATGTATGAAGAGAAAATATTAGAGCTTATTAAATCAAAAATAAATCTTACATCTAAAGAAATTAATACAAAAGAAGCTGAAAAAATAATTACTGAATTCAATAAACCAAATATAGATACCGAAAAATCTAAAACCAATTCTCCTGAAAAAAATAAGTCTAAATCAAAAAAAATTAGTAAAAAGTAACCAATAGTTGTATAAACAGTTATGAGTCGCGAATTTGAAGAAAAAATGAATAGTCTTATTCCAATGGTTGTTGAACAAACAAGCAAGGGAGAAAGAGCATACGATATTTATTCAAGATTATTAAAAGAGAGAATAGTTTTTCTTGTAGGCCCAGTTAATGATGCTGTTGCATCTTTAGTCACAGCACAATTATTGTTTTTGGAGTCAGAAAACCCAAATAAAGAAATAAATTTTTACATTAATAGTCCGGGAGGTTTAGTTACAGCAGGTCTAGGTATTTATGACACGATGCAATATATTAACTCTCCTGTTTCGACTCTTTGCATTGGTCAAGCCTCATCAATGGGATCTTTTCTCTTAGCTGCAGGAGAAAAAGGTAAAAGATATTCACTACCTAATTCTAGAATTATGGTCCATCAACCTTCAGCAGGATTTCAAGGCCAAGCAACCGATATTCAAATACATGCAAAAGAAATTCTATCTTTAAAAGAGAGACTTAATAAAATTTATTCCAAACATACAGGTAAAACAGTAAATGAAATATCTGAAGCTCTAGAACGAGATAATTTTATGACTGCAGAGGAAGCTAAAAAATTTGGATTAATCGATTCTGTTGTGGAAAAAAGAAAATAAAGCACAATATATAGAGAAATTTACAACTTCAACTTGCTAAGCAATTAGTAGAGTTTTATATTAATATTGTTGATTCGCTATGTCTGAAAAAAATAATAAAAATATTTTGTACTGTTCGTTTTGTGGCAAGAGCCAACACGAAGTCAGAAAATTAATTGCAGGTCCGACAGTTTTTATTTGCGATGAGTGTGTTGAACTCTGTATGGATATTATAAAAGAAGAGAATAAAAGTTCCTTAGTAAAACACCAAGATGGAGTTCCGTCACCTAAAGAAATTTGCAACGTGCTTGACGATTATGTAATTGGTCAAAAATTTGCAAAAGAAATCTTATCTGTTGCAGTTCACAATCATTACAAAAGACTAAATCATGAGTCTAAAAATAATAAAGATGTTGAGTTATCAAAATCAAACATTCTCTTAGTTGGACCCACAGGTTGTGGAAAAACTTTACTAGCTCAAACTTTAGCAAGAATTTTAGATGTTCCATTTACTATGGCAGATGCCACTACGTTAACCGAAGCTGGATATGTTGGAGAAGATGTTGAAAATATTATTTTAAAATTATTACAAGCTGCTGACTACAATGTAGAAAAAGCACAAAGAGGAATAGTCTACATTGATGAGGTAGATAAAATTAGTAGAAAATCAGAAAACCCATCCATTACTAGAGATGTTTCTGGAGAAGGTGTTCAACAAGCTTTATTAAAAATAATGGAAGGAACTATCGCCAGTGTTCCCCCACAGGGAGGAAGGAAGCACCCACAACAAGAATTTTTACAGGTTGATACAACAAATATATTATTTATTTGTGGAGGAGCATTCGCAGGATTAGACAAATTAATTGATAGCAGAGGAAAAGGTAGTTCGATTGGATTTGGAGCAAAAGTAAAAAATTTCAAAGATCAACCTCTCTCTGAAATAATGAAAATGTTAGAGCCAGAGGATTTAATAAAGTACGGATTAATACCTGAATTTATTGGAAGGATGCCAATTATAGCAACTTTAAACGATCTTGATGAAAAGTCTTTGGTAAAAATTTTAAAGGAGCCAAAAAATTCATTAATAAAACAGTACCAAAGATTATTTGAATTTGAAGAAGTTAAGCTAGAATTTAATGATGAGGCTATATTAGAAATAGCGAAAAAAGCCATATCAAAAAAAACTGGGGCAAGAGGACTTAGATCAATTCTTGAAAATATTTTACTTAAAACGATGTTTGAATTACCAGATATGGAAGATGTTATTAAAGTAACTGTAGATAGAGCTGCTGTAAAGGGTGTAACAGAACCCATTGTCACATACGGCAAAAAACCATCAACATCAGTAGCATAAATTAAATTTGTTTCTTGAAATTAACATCTTAATCGCCATATAATTACATTATGAAAGCTTCGTATTTAAAACCTCTATTACCATTGAGAGATATAGTTATCTTCCCGTCTATGGTGGTTCCACTTTTTGTTGGTAGAGAAAAATCCATAAAAGCTCTGCAAGAAGTAATGAAAACTGATAAATCAGTTGTTTTGGTAACACAAAAAAATTCTGAGGTTGATGACCCAAGCAGCAAAGATCTTTATCAATATGGATGTTTGAGTAAGGTATTGCAACTTCTAAAGCTTCCAGACGGCACCGTTAAAGTACTAGTTGAGGGAGAAAAAAGGATTAAGATTTTAAAGCATAATGAAAATAGTGATAACTTTTTAACTTGTGAAGTTGAGATAGCCGAAGATAAAAATAACACTAAAGAATTGGAGCCTCTTGCATTAGGACTGATAAAAAAATTTGATAGACTGCAGGTTTTGAATAAAAAAGATTTAAATGATGCATCAAGTAATCTTAAAAATTTAAAAGATCCTTCTCAAATAGCGAATAATATTTCCTCAAATCTTAATATTCAAATATTTGAAAAACAAGAATTATTAGAAATATTAGATTTAAAAAAACGTTTAGAAAAAATTCATCAACTCATAGAAAAAGAAACAAGCGTTCTTTCAGTCGAGAAAAAAATTAGAGGAAGAGTTAAAAACCAAATGGAAAAAACTCAACGTGAATACTATTTAAATGAGCAATTGAAAGCTATTCAAAAAGAATTAGGTGAAATTGACGAAGGAAAAGACGAGTTAACATCTTTATCTAAAGCAATATCAGATGCCAAGATGCCCAAACTTGCTAAAGAAAAATGCCTATCTGAATTAAAGAAACTTAAATCTATGAGCCCTATGTCGGCTGAAGCAACAGTAGTAAGAAATTATTTAGATTGGATGACAGAACTTCCTTGGTCAAATAAATCAAAAATTAATACAGACTTAAAAAATGCACAAAAAACTCTTGATGAAGATCATTATGGACTTGAAAAAGTTAAAGAAAGAATAATAGAATTTTTAGCGGTTCAAAAAAGAATTCAAAAAATGAAAGGACCTATCCTATGTTTAGTTGGACCACCAGGTGTTGGAAAAACTTCTCTTGGAAAATCAATCGCAAAAGCAACTAACAGAAAGTTTATAAGAATTTCATTAGGTGGCATCAGAGATGAAGCTGAGATACGAGGTCATAGAAGAACTTATATTGGTTCATTGCCAGGTAAAATAATCCAAATGATGAAAAAAGCTGGAACTAAAAATCCTCTATTTCTGTTAGATGAAATAGATAAAGTTGGAAATGATTACAGAGGAGATCCATCTTCAGCTTTGTTAGAAGCATTAGATCCAGAACAAAATAAAGAATTTAATGATCATTACTTAGAAGTAGACTATGACTTGTCAGACGTAATGTTTGTAACAACTGCTAATACTCTTAATATCCTTCCTCCTTTATTGGATAGAATGGAAGTAATTAGACTTTCTGGATATACAGAGGATGAAAAAGTAAATATATCACAAAAATATTTAATACCAAATCAGAGCAAAAATAATGGTTTGAAAAAAGAAGAATGGAATATCGACGAAAATATTAATAGGAAAATTATCAGACATTACACTAGAGAGTCAGGAGTAAGAAATCTTGAAAGAGAAATTTCTAAAGTTGCTAGAAAATTAGTAAAAAAGATTGATAATAATGAAACAGTTAACAATCCGATAAATGAAAATGATCTAAAAAATTTACTGGGTGTTCAAAAATTTAATTATGGAGAGATAGAAGAAGAAAACCGTGTTGGAGTTGTTACAGGTTTAGCCTGGACTGAAGTTGGGGGAGAAATTTTAAAAATTGAGTCTGCAGTAATGCCGGGTAAAGGTAAAATGCAAATAACAGGAAAATTAGGCGATGTCATGCAAGAGTCAGTAAAAGCAGCAAAATCTTATATAAGGTCAAAGAGTCTTGATTATGGAATTATCCCTCCAATTTTTGACAAAAAAGATTTTCACATACACGTTCCTGAAGGAGCAACCCCAAAAGATGGTCCATCAGCAGGAGTGGGCATGGTAACATCAATCATTTCAGCAATCACAGAGATACCAGTAAATAAAAACGTAGCTATGACTGGTGAGATAACTTTAAGAGGACTTGTATTACCAATTGGCGGGTTAAAAGAAAAACTTTTAGCAGCTCATAGAGCAGGAATTAAAAAAGTTTTAATTCCAATAGAAAATAAGAAAGATTTGGCAGAAGTTCCTTCAACCGTACTAAACTCAATTGAAATAATCCCGGTTAAGAACGTGGATGAAGTTTTAAAAGTTGCATTAACAAAACCTTTAAAAAGAGTAGAGTGGGTGGATGTAGATCAAATTTCTAAAAAAGAAAAACTCAAAAAAGAACTAAGCACACATTAATCTTTAATCGAGCCAATCTGAGTATTTCTCTAGATTTGAAACTATATGCTTAGGTAAGAATTTCACATCTATATTTTTTAACGTAGATTTACCTGACCATTTATATCCTTTTTGATCTATATTGTGATCATACATAACTCTTTTTTCAGCTATTAATTTTTTTAAATTCTCAATATTTAGTCCACTTTCTTCATATTCATAATGATGAGCGAAATTTAGTAATTTTTTTTCTAATTCTTCTGCGGTTCTTAAACAAGTAAAATGCCAACCACCATTTTTAATAAATAATAAATTAGAGTATTTTTTTTTTGAAAATAAAGTATCTAATCTCCACTTCTGATAGTTTTTTCCTTTAATGTTTCTCAACCATTGAGGAGATATAAAATTTTTTTTCTTAACAGCTTTAGAACCTAACCAGGTATAATCCTCATAAAAAAGATTTAATTTATAATAAAACATTTTTTGTTCAAAAATTAAAATTTTATTATCTATATTTAAATGACTAATTTTATCAAGATCAGGAATTTCATCCAGATCACTAACTAAAATTAAGTCATCATCAGATGACTCCTTTATTCCTCTAGAAAGATTTTCTCTTTGAAAATAATCTCTCGCCATCCCATTAAGAATTAATTTTTCACCTTTTCTTTCTTTGTTATCTTTTTCAGACAAATCAAGTATATTTTGAGGCTGTTCATCAACAACAAGGTATATTATTTTATCTTTAAATTTTTGAAATTTATTAATATCAAAATTCAATTTTTTTTTGGATCCATTATGGGTATATGTTGCTTCTGTAATAACAAATTTTTTCACAAATTTATCAAGCGAATTTAATCTTAAGTCCAGAAGCAAATCTTCATCAAAATACATGAAGCAATCGTATATATTCATGTTAATTGAGTTATAATAAAAAATAATATATGTAAATATTAATAAAAAAATCTATGAAAAAAAAAATCATTATTACTGGCGGATTAGGCTACATAGGCACTGAGTTATGTAAACTTTATTCAGGGGTAAGTTGGCATCACAAAATCATTGTAATAGATAATAGATTTATATCTGAAAGAGTTAATCAGATAAGAAATTGGAATATGGAATTTATTCAGGGTGATATATTGGATAAAAATTTTATAAAAAAACATTGTTTTGACGCAGATATAGTGCATCACTTAGCGGGTATTACTGACGTACCAAGAACAAAAAGTGAGTCATCTAAAATTCAAGACGACCAAATAAAAGATGTTGGAGAAATTGGGACTCAAAATATTTTAGATGCCATAGACGATAAATGTAAGATAATTTTTCCTTCTACTCATGTTGTTTATGAAGGTCTTGAAGAAATTAAAACTGATATAGATGAAAATGAATCTACAAAACCAGTTTTGTCTTACTCTTCTTCAAAAGCTGTGAACGAAGAGCAATTAAAAAAATCAGGGAAAAATTATATAATTTTACGACTTGGTTCTGTTTATGGATACTCAACTGATTCAATGAGAATTGACATAATGCCAAATTTATTCTCAAAAATTGCCTCTCAAAATGGAACATTGAAGTTATTTGCCGGAGGCAGACAGATTAAAAGTCTAGTACCTTTAATAGATGTCGCGAGATGCTTTAAGTTCATGGAAGAAAAAAATGATATTAAAAAAGAATTATTTAATTTAACTAAAGAAACATTAACCGTAAAAGAAGTTGCGGAAATATGTAAAAAACATAAACCAGAGATAACACTTAAGGAAACTAATGATGAAGTTCCCAATCTAGGTTTTTCTCTATCGAATAAAAAGTTGTTAAAAACAGGTTTTAAGTTTTTATATAATTTAGATCAAAATATTAAAGAAATGATTCTAAAATGGTCTAAACAAAATATAATAAAAAATTTAGAGTATGTAAAAGATGGAGAAAATTTATTTATTGATAAAAGAGGCGTTATTAGCAATCATGAATTAACAGAACCAATTAACTTAATTGGTTTAATCGAATCAAAAAAAGGGACAATTAGAGCTAATCATTACCACCCTCAACAAGAACAAAAATGTTTATTCACTAAAGGCCAGATTATAGAAATATTTCAAGATATAATTAATCCAAACGCACCAAAAATTACACAAGTAGTAAATGAGGGACAACTATCAATCATTAAACCAAATGTTGCACATACAATGGTTTTTACAAAAGACACAACATTTTTAAATCTAGTTCGTGGAGAAAGAGATCATGAAAATTATGGTATCACTCATACAATTAGGCATTTTTTTGTAGACGAAAAAGAAAAAAATTTGTTGTTACAGTGTTATAAATTTGATTGCAGGTCTTGTGGAAATACAGATTTAAAAAGAGTTGTATCTTTAGGCTATCAACCTTTAGCAAATAACTTAATCAATAAAAAAGATGAGAAATGTGATCTTTATCCACTAGAGGTAAATTATTGTAAAAAATGTCACAACTGTCAGCTTTCTGTAGCTGTAGATCCAAAAAAAATGTTTTCGAACTATCTATATACCTCATCAACATCAAAAGTTTTTAGAAATCATTTTATATTAGCAGCAAAAAAATATTCAAAAGAATTAAAATTAAATAAAAAAAAATCGTATATAATTGATATTGGAAGCAACGACGGAGTAGCTTTAAAACCTTTTTTAAACCTGGGTTTTAAAAAAATTCTTGGAATTGAACCTGCTAAAAATCTAGCAAAACTTGCAAACAAAAATAAAATTAAAACTTTTAATGGTTTTTTAGATAAAAAAAATATTAAAAAGATAAAAAAAAATGCAGATTTGATTTTGGCCTCAAATGTATTTGCGCACTCAGATAAACTTAAAGAGATGGCTGAATGCATGTTAAGTTTACTAGGTAAAAAAGGAACAATTATAATTGAGGTACAATATCTCATGAATACATTAAAAGATTTAACCTTTGATAATATATATCACGAACACTATAACTATTGGTCGCTTACATCGCTTGTTTATTTTTTTAATCAATTTGGTGCAAAAATTTTTAAATCTGAAATAATTGATACCCATGGAGGTTCGATCAGAGTGTATTTGAAAAAAGATAATAAAGTAAAAATTGAATCTAGTGTAAAAAAAATGCTCAAAGAAGAAGAAAATTTTGGTATTAAAAATTTTAAAACTTATCAAAAATTCGGAGAACAAGTTTACCAAATTAAAGAAAATGTGCTTGCTAATATAAAAAAACTCAGAAAACAAAATAAAAAAGTAATTGGTTATGGTGCGCCAGCAAAAGCAACCACTGCCTTAAATTTTTTTGGAATTTCTAATGAAATAGATTTTATAGTTGAGGATAATAAGCTTAAACATAATAAATTTATACCAGGAGTGAAAATACCTATTAAAAATAAAGATCAAATTAAAAATAAGAATAATATCTTACTAGTTTTAGCTTGGAATTTTTATGAGGATATTAAAAAAAATAATCTTGAGTTATCAAATAATTTTATAAATATTAAAGATTTAGAAGTTAATAATTAGAGATAAGATTGTTCCATATTTCAAAAACATTTCTAATACTTTCAAAAAAATAATTTAAATAGTATTCGGTAAATGGAAATTTTTGAATTATCACATCCTGAAAAAAATGCAATCCTTTAGAGAGAGCCACTATAGTCACTAAATATAGAATTAAGTAATTATAGAAACCAAAAGATACTTTTTTTTCTGGTGAAGATTTATCTGGATCCTTTAAAGAAATACCGTGTTTTTTTGATAAATATTCTGGAGAATATAAGTTGATCTCTCGTGATTTTTTTGCTTTTTTCTTTTTAGTTTTTGAATTTTTAATAGCTTCTCTAGGCTTGACCTGTTTTTCAACTATTGATTTGCTAATTTCCTTTTTCACTGGAAATTGTTTCCATTTATTCCCGCAAGATCCACACTGCACAAGCCGTCCACCAGCAGATATAGCTTTATCTGGCACTACAAATTTCTTGTCACATGAATTACAGCTCAAAATCATAATTACTTTATATTACAGCTATTTATCTAAATTTCATTAGTAATTAAATACTTTTTTACTTTACAAATTTTTTAATGTATACCTCGATTTTATTTAATAGGGCGGTTAGCTCAGTTGGTAGAGCATCTCGTTTACACCGAGAGGGTCATAGGTTCGAGTCCTTTACCGCCCACCATTAAAT
>Ga0315315_10000251_pt1 | contig 42596 bp, 40 predicted proteins | sample M140m3416metaG_FD_203699 | JGI IMG/M metagenome (GOLD analysis project Ga0315315, IMG submission 203699) | Ammonia-oxidizing marine archaeal communities from Monterey Bay, California, United States - M1 40m 3416 | ecosystem: Environmental > Aquatic > Marine > Intertidal zone | place: USA...
CCCACCGCCGTCGCCGCCACCGCCGTCGCCACCGCCGTCGCCGCCGCCACCTTCACCGCCACCGTCGCCGCCGCCACCCAGCCCACCGCCGTCGCCGCCGCCGCCCAGCCCACCGCCGTCGCCGCCACCGCCGTCGCCACCGCCGTCGCCGCCGCCACCTTCACCGCCGCCGTCGCCGCCGCCGCCCAGCCCACCGCCGTCGCCGCCGCCGCCCAGCCCACCGCCGTCGCCACCGCCGCCCAGCCCACCGCCGTCGCCACCGCCGCTCAGCCCACCATCGCCGCCGTTGCCGCCGCCGTCGCCCCCACCGCCGACTCCAGTGCCTCCATTGACATCGATGACGGAGTTGGATGCAATTGGCGCCAGTGCGTCCACAACACACCAAGGTTACCCATTGACAAACGCTTACGACAACGATAATACTACGATGTTTGAGTCATACAACCTTGAGCATACGGTTAATTCGTCTGAGTCGATCACACTGCACTACGAACACAATGCACGCGTCGATTACGTATCGGTTGAAATTGCGCCGAGTAGAACAGAATACCTCAACCCGTACGAAATCTGGCTTAGTAACGGCCGTAGCAACGCTGAAAGAGTAGAACATCTCTGTGGCAAAGACTTGCCCGCGCTGAGCGCTGGCCCTTTGATGACACGGTGCAGCGGCAGTCACGTTGGGCTGAATTACGTAAGTTTGTTTGTTCGGCGCCGCGTGGACGATGGTCGTCGGCAACAAATTGCAATTATGGAAATCAGGAGTTTCACTGACACCGGCGGCAGATAACCAACGACCTGACACTTTTTTACATGTTACAGCTATGCGACAGCTCGTCCACGCGCTGGAGGAGCTCCTGCAAAGTCTGAATAGCATTCGTGCAGACAGCAGCATCTCCGTGCTTTTCTTGGCGAGCAAGACGCACCTGCAACTCCATGAGCGAAATAAGAGTCGCGCGTCGGCTCGGCAAGTTGCCCATGGCGCGCTGCACGCCTGCCATGCCGGCAGCCGACGGTGGTGGGCCGCGAGACGAGAGACGCTTCGGCATCAGTTCACGCGACGTGCCTGCCGAACTCCCTTCCCGTGTGCCTAACCCATATGCTCGATCCTCCTTTTCTTCGACTTCGTCTTCGGCTTCCTCATCAGCTTCGTCCTCGTCGCTCTGGACGTCGATGACGCGGGTGCGACGTTTACGGATTGATCTTTCTTCTGGACGTTCGGCGTCGTCGTCTCCTCTGCTCCCATCATTACGCCCACTCTCACAATCTTCGTACCCGTCGTCCTCTTCCCTGCTACGCTTTTCTGAGTGGGCACGTTTGAAGTCGTTCAGCATATTATTGGCCCTATCGCGAATGAGCTGGTTAAAACGACCAGGATCCGAGTTTGACGCAAAGTTGCGGCCTTCGTCTATTACATCCCAAAAAGAGTCGTCCGTCTCAATGTCGGGAACCGGACGCTTTTCGTCAGCGATGGCAAGCTCGATAGCATCCTGTCGGCGCACAAGGTCACTCGCCGCGTCGTACGTGACCGTGTACTTCGTGCCGAGGTCGAGTTCCTCACAGCGTTCCTTCTTCTTTTCGGCGAGCTCCTCCATTTCCCGCTCAGCCGCATAACATCGGTCCATCACCAGAGTTTGCAATAGATAAACCAGCTTGGCTTTGCGTAGACACGTTTCGCCAACCACATATGTTCCAAGGTCGATGTCGGAGAGCGTGCCGTGGTGCATTGCACAGTCGAGAACGCCATCCTGAAAGGTCTTTTCGTACTTTTCGATAAACTTGGCGTATTCCGGCGAAATTCGATCAAGTCCACCCAGCCATGCCTTCGGGTCAAATGGCCCCGCGAGATCGATCGAGTAGCGACAGTTGCGCTCCTCTCGCCCACAAGCCATACAGACGCCAGTGAAGCCCTGAAGCTGTGTTTTCTTGTCCACTTCGATCTTCTCGACGCGCATTGAGTGCGCAGAGTTCAGGACCGCCCCAAACTCTGGCTTCCAGCTCGCAGCCGCCCTCGGCAACAGGTAGCGTATCTTCGAAGTGAGCGCGTCCCACGCGCGCAGCATGGAAACATTTCCCGGATCGTCGACGTCATCAATGTCAGGTTCGATGTTCCGTGCGGCCATCTCCGCAACCCACAGTATTTCAGTTGCTCGAGCTTCTCTCGAAGTTGTCATGTTTTGAACACACTCACATCCGTGTTCGTGCAAAAATATTTTGTTTACCAACTAGTTCTATGGATGCACACCTGACGGCGCCGATTGGTGCAATGTAGTTTCGGCGCCGAACTACATTACCAAATTAGGCAGGTGGTCGGACCTCTAGCTGGGCGGTCGGACCTCTATTCATGTCCGGAAATCGTCCACATCTAGAGGTCCGACCGGACGATTTCCGGACCTCAAAATGGCAATGTCCGGAAACGGTCCGGAAACCGTCCACCCACCGGACGACTTCCGGACGGTTTCCGGACATTGGCAGTTTGGTCCCCGGCGCCCCTCAATGTCCGGAAACCGTCCGGAAACCGTCCACTGCACCTGTGCACCGGACGACTTCCGGACGGTTTCCGGACATTGCCATTTTCGAGGTCCGGAAATCGTCCGGTCGGGCCTCTAGATGTGGACGATTTCCGGACATGAATAGAGGTCCGACCGCCCAGCTAGAGGTCCGACCACCTTCCTAATTTGGAAGTATATCACCGGCGCCGCAGAGGGTTCTGCTGGCGCGCATGCTAATACATAAGACCAGTTGGGACAAAACAAGACAACGAGCGCGGCCGAAACAATGGCTACCAGGGCTGCCGCCGTGATGCCGACAGTGTTCGAACTTCCTAGTATGACCAAGTCTAGCTCTATTGGACGAAGCGACGATTTCATAGGCCTGTTGAGTGGCGTGGAAAACACTAAGCACGAAGCCGCGGTTCGCTCTCTTTCCGCCACTACAGATAGCCCGCCACAGCCGGCGACTACCTCCGCACCGATACTGTTGCCCATTGTTCTTCCGTCAAAAGCAGCTGCCCCTCCTACTGCGGTGCAGATTGGATGCGGCCCAGAAAGCGACACCAAGACAGTCGTCTCCATGGGCAACTTTGAAGGAGATGGCACTCGGATGAGCGTAGTATTGAGACGCACAAAAGCAGTGGCGACGAGCGCCTCCGTCAGAGGAAATCGGGTGTGCTACGCAATAATGGGAAATGTTGTTCCTGACGTACATCACGCAGCTCCGAACGGAGAGGATGCCAAGGACTCGCTTACGAGGGCACTGGAGATGGCGACGAGTGAAGGTATTTGTCTAGATGAAAACGAAAAGGTAAACCCGAACGATGTAATGCTAATAATCGGTCCACGAGAACTGGCGTGGCTTCGGCTTATCAACACGTCGGCGTCAAAGCGCGAGATTACACGATTCGACGACCCTAACGCGATGAGCATCCTCAAGCGCAAGACGCTCCTTCACGACAGGGTCGACGCCACGACACTGCCGACCTGGGCGGCGCACGACAAATCGCTTGATCTGTTCGAAAATGACATGACAGAAAATGTTATGAAAGTAGCCATGCTGTTGAAGCTGGTGTCGATAGCACAGCTGACAATGAACGCGCCCGGACTCGTCCGAGTGTTTGCGCAGAAGCTGTCCAATCGCAAGCACGGCGATCCGGTTTCGTTCGTTTCTCTCTTTTCGTTCCTTGACACCTACAACGGCACAATTGAACAAGGTGTGGATCGTTTGCTCACAAAAAATGACAGCAATGAGTTCGAACTCACACCAGAAGGACTTGGTATCATGCCTGCGGCCGAGGATGTGGTGGAGCACGTGCTTAGCTTTGCGGCCACACAGGTAAAGTCGTACTTGAAAAAGGGCAAAATCATTCATTGCGTGGTCAACGAAGACGCCGAGGGTGGCGACGGTGGTCTTTGGCTTACTTCTATGGGCACAGACGGCGGTCGCATGGTTGGCAATTTGCCAGTTGGCATCGCCAGCACAGGTGTGGCCGTCGAGTACAAACCAGTCGACGGTGGCAGAGTTGCTTGGTCAAATAAGTTTAACCATACGTTCAAATCTTTTCTGGAAAAGATTGACGTTGGTGGCGTTGGTGACGTAGACGATTACATGTTCAAGGCGTACGTCGCCATGGCGGTCGCGTCACACAACACACCACTCCCCCTTCAGGATTTAAGGTCAAGCAGCACTGCGTCGTGCCAAGGCATTTGCTCAAACACGAGCACGCCGTTTGGCACGATCCAACGCCGGTTTTTGGTAAACGGCTCAATGGCCGACAGTGTCGAATCGGACCTCGTGCGCGTTCTCGAATCGTGGTCCGGTATAAATACGGACGCCTACACCCCATCTACCTACTGGAATGTGACAACTTGGTGTAGAGGTACACAGGCTGATCTACAAACGCCAATGCCGCAATTCAATAGAACAGAAAAAATGAGCACACACCTTTACAACGTGTCAGTTACATTGGCGTCTTTACTGTCATTCCCAGTCGGCGACCGCAGCGTTGGCGACTTTAAGTTTGAACGCCTCAACGGTCTCCTTGGCCCAGTCGTAAGCGCAAGCGCGTATGGAAGTGTGAACGGAATCGATCAACCGGTCCGCCTTGTGTCATTTACTCACGACTTAATCGACAGCGCATTTGTCGTTTTACTTCCGGAACTGTTCGTTCAGTATTCTCTGGATCACCACAATTACGACTTGGCGGGACACGCTCGACACAACGACCCATTCATGTCTGTTGAAGGTTTTGTGGCCCTTCCGGACGAAGCAGCAATTCCACTCAACTTGCCAGGACTCTCAGCGGCGGAAGTTGACGGGATTCGCAGCGAGCTGGGCACCCGCGTGTGGGCTTTGCCAAAGAAGCGCAGCGAAAAGGGCATCGCGTCCTTTACAAACGCCGACTATGCCGCCATAGCCGCCATGCGCAAGTCCGATGAAAACATGCGCGCTTTTACACTCCCCGGCTACAAGATTCTACATACACAACAAGGTTCTTTCGACTCATTTTCGGGATTGAGTGTCGGGCTTGCTCTAGTGCCCAGAAAGGCACGCATGACTCTAGATGCGGACACGACCTCGTACCATAGCCTTTTTCGTGTCGTGGGAAAAAGTGGGTAGTAGTCACTTTCAAGACCCGTCGGAACCCATGTCGGTGTCGGCTGGATGCGCGACTCCCCACCCACGCACCCACGCACACACGCACACACGCACCAAAACCACGTTTCAAACATGATAGCCTCCGCAGATGCGGGCGGTGGCCCTGTGGACCGCGCTGGGTGAAATCTCGTCCACGCGCGGGTCACTGCGCTGCATTTTGTAGTATCGCGAGAAATCGGTCTGCACGATGTCCAGTTTGTATTCTGGCAACTTTGCACCGTACGTTTGGCCAGATCTGCCAAAGACGCACTGGCGGAAGCTTCCCTCGCGCGCTCCAACCTCGCAGACGCGGTGTCCCGACGTGACTCCTTTATCTAGCAGTTTGCGGCGAAAGTGGATCTCGTTCTGGCTTAAAAGTTCACGAGGTACCATGGAAATGAACACCGAGATTCTGGGATGGCGCTTATCCATTCCTTCCGGCATTTCGTCCACAAGAGAAGCATGCGGAATTCCAGAGGCCCACAAAAGCATCTGTCCCTTTTTCACAACAGGCATAACAACTTGGCCATTGTCCACGAGCCATTGCTTTTCCTCTGTCGTGTGCTTGATCCATTCTTCACGTTCTGCGTCATACTTGCCCTTTTGCGGCTTTTCCTTGGGAGGTGGAAACTTTGAAAGGAAGCGGTCGCGGAACTGCTGAGCAGTCTCGCCGTTTCTTGGCACGACCAGCTGCGTTCTCTGGATTCCGGGAACCAGATCAGTGAGCGCAAGCGCGCCTTGTACGTGGTGAAGGAGATCGGACTTTGCCTTCGCTTGGTCCGTGTGAAGCCAGCCGGCAACCTCAGGAACGGCCTTGTCGGGGCCTTGAGAATAGCAGTATTTTTGATAGTCGGGCTTGCACAGCGCAAAAGCATCCCAAGAAGAAATTACCTTTGACCCGTTGAAGAAGCGGCGGAAAAAAGGTTCAGTCGTGCAGCGCGCCGCGCAAATCGAATACCAAAGGCCAGACCCCTGGTTCTGGATGAGACCTGGCGGTTCGAGGGTGGGGGGTGTTGGTGGTGCGTGCAACTGTAGCAACATCTTAAGTAAAAGCGCACCGTGGCTTGTCTGTGGCCATCCATCCTTCCATGTGGTCGGGTCGTCTCGCTTAATGCCGGTGTCGAGTGCTTCAAGATCACCCCAGACCAACGAGGCGTGTCTGTCCGCTTCTTCAGCGCTCATTATTGTGACGACTGTATATCCACGGTTGACGAGTTCATTGCATTCGCGTTTCTCCGGATCTAAGTAGGCGTTCAGGCGACCACGAGCGTCGGAGATCTCCGTCGGCGGCCGACGCTCTCTGTCGGCGCCGATACAGAGAGCATTTTGTTTCTGGCGCTTCTGCGGCGAACCCATGTCTTCACTCATAATTTTACAAAAGCTCCGCCCTTTGTGTTTTGTTTGTTTTACAAATTTATGGTCAACATTGCGGACGTTGGTATCGGCGCCGACGCAGTGCCGGACCAAATCCCGGACTTGTCGGCGCCGCATATTGCGATAGCATATAAAGAATACATTGTGGTCACGCTGCTTCAGCTGGCTAGTGCATAAGGTGTTTCGTAGCCATAGTAACAAGGAAGAAGTCCTCTATGCTTCCCAATCTCGCGGGGCTCTCGCTTCGCTGCCCGCCGTGCGGCGTGGTGCCCACGGGGGAAACACGCAACCGCTTCAGAGTCTTCTTGCCAGGCGTCAACCTCAAGGACGGGCAACCAGAGCCCGAAATTGACGAAGACGACAAGGAGTGCAAGATCTGCTTCGTGCCGTTTGCGCACCCGGCCAGTGGCTTCAAGGCGCGAGACGGGCCGCCTGCAGAGTTTCAGAGCGAGCTCGACGAGCTCTACAAGGCCAGGCCGCTCGACCGGGCGGCCATTGCCGACAAGCAGAAGCAGCTCGACGAGGCCATCGAATTTGCGCTGCCGATATTGCGCACCGCCGAGATTGAGCGCTTCCAAGTCGAGCTGCTGCTGCCCGGGTGCGGCCACCAATTCCATGTGCAGTGCTTGCAGGGATGGATCAATGCACCTGATCCAGAGGAGGGAGTACCACAAGAAGGAGACAGTCGCGAGCAATGTCCCATCTGCCGCGCGCCACTCGACGCGGAGATTTGGCGCAAGCTCAGCACCGACCCACGGCGCAACAAGCGGGCGCGCATGGAGAGCTTGGATAGTGAGAATGACAACGTGCCGCCGTCTGACAACGACGACGACGACGTGGCACCCTTGTGGGAAGACAATAGCAACGAAGTTTACATTCCGACTTCGCCGCCTCCTGGTAGTGGTGGATTCGACGTCGAAGCACTCACTCCAGCGCAACAGGTGGCGCAAAGCTACGTGGCTTCCTTACGCACTTGGGTGCTCGGCGTACTCCTCACCTCTGCCACATGGCGGGACGAGAGTTTGTTTTTTCGTGGAATATTTGATCGTTATGATGAGCAGCACGATCTGTCTTATACGATCTCCAATCTCCAGGTTGTCTCCAGCCACGACGTCTCGCAATTTTATGATGCCGCCGTCGAGCTCGTCGGTGGGGAGGCGTACACATTCAACGACGATTACGAATCGTCGGTTTATAAACGGTGGGAGGAGCTCATTGGAAAAATCTATGACCACTACGTAAATACCAATCGAGCCCTCGATGCAGTCAAACGCCACAACGAAGGTGCCAGCCTCGCTGACAGGGTAGACAAGACGGTCATCGACCTTGCGAGGTATAAACTCAAGAGGTTGCTCATGGTCGCACTGGACAACGACAAGCTTCCGGCAGGCTATCGGCCCTTCAACTACGCGGTGGATGAGATTTACGGCCCACTCGATGGGACTAGTGAAGACGACGACGACCTGCACCTTGTGTTGATTCCTGCTATGTAAAAACCACAGCACTTCTCACCGCCACCAGTCATCTCGCCGACCAGGACACTTTGCTTTTTGAGCGTTTTCCTCCTCTCATTTTGGCTGCCTCCATCACTTCCTAATGCTTCTGCTTCGCTTCCTTGAAGCGTTTGTTCCGTTCCTCCGGTGGGCGGACATAGGAGATCAGCTGGGAGATTGGTGATGAGCTCTGCTTGTCGATGAGCTTTTGAAGAAGTTCGGACTTGAGATGAGGGAGACTCGCATTGTGCCAAAGCTCACGGACGCTAGCAGGAAGGTCTACACCTGGAGGCTTTGCAAAGAAGACGCGGCGCTTCTCGCGATCCCAAAGCTGAGACTCCGCCGGGGTAGGGTTAGCTGGCAAACCGACCACAACGCCCTCCGCACACAGCATGTCGATGCCGCTCTCAACCTCCGGAAACGTGTCCTCGAGCTCTTTTTCGTGTATACCAAAGGCGCTGAGGCCGTTCTCCTTCGTCTTCACCTGACCACTCGGCAGCATCACATTGAAAAGGTGACGCAGGCAATCTTCGTTCTCCACTCCATGAGAAGCACGGTGGCGAATAGTAAAGCTGCCGTCTGGCATGTCCTTCCAAACGATGTCCCGACTGCTCATCAGATTGCGACGATATTCGTGATTTGCCTTGCTTAGCAGATCTATACCGGTCCACTCTTTGATTGAATCTGCAGTGACATCAGGGAATTCCCTCAAGTCCTTGAGTAACGATTTGATCGTGAAGTTGGCGTATCCTTGATCGATCTTTTCGCCGTCAGTTGTCACGACTGGGCATTGTTCCATGGCCGCCGCGCAACCTGCATAGAGTGCCATTTCTTCATGACTGCTGTTTACGTCATCCCCATCCGCTGCCTCAGAGGCCTTGTTCTCCAACTTCTTGCGTCCGCGACCGTTGCGTTGATGAGATTCGGCTGCCTTTTTTCTCTTCATTTTCGTGGTGATCAGTGTAGTCACTTTCTTCTTAGGATTTTCCACCGCCATGCGTAGCGCGACGCGCGACTGCATCGTGTCGCACGACAACTACTTGGAAGCGGGAGACGGCGAGAGTGGCGCGTGGGCCGTGTGGGTTCCGTCGGCGCCCGTTCCGTCGGCGCCGGAGTCGGCGAGAATGTTGTGTGCGAGTATGTAGACAGATGGAACCAAAGTGGACCCCGTTGAATGAAAGTAGGACTAAGGTGTTAGAGCTTCAAAATATTGGTCACACCTTGCCGGCGCCGATCAAGCCGGCGCCGATCTCTTCCTTCTCGGCGCCGGAGCTACGCGAGGTGGTCGACAGAGCAAAAAGATAGCAAAAGACGCCTTGAAGGAAAGCAAAAACCAATCGAGGTAGCAAGGAATATACCATATTTCTACGCACTCCAGTATAACCGGCGCCGATAAAATGTCGACTCCTGTTGTTGATGAGGACATGCACGAGGACTCGAAGGAGTCGGGTGTAGAAGACGACGAGTACGAAGATGCGAGTCACGTGAGTGACGAGAGCGAGATGTTGGAGATCGCCGAATATTCCGATGACGCAGACAGCAAGGATGTCAAGAAGGCCACCAACTGCTCATTAGTGCAAGACGCCGAAAAGGTCAACTGCAAGTCGAAGAAGGAAGATTCCGACGACGGCGATCAAAAGAAGGCGGAGAACAAGGACGAAGAAAAGGATGAAGAGGAGGACGACGACGACGAAGTGTCAAAGTATGTCGTTCAGCACGGAGCACATCGCGAGTATCGAGTGCGCGAAAAGTTCATCCTTCACGAGGCAAAGCGCCCAATGCCCGTGCGCGACGGTCACCACATCGGAGCACTGCTCAATAGGCGCAGCGTAAAACTTTGGGAAGGACTCAAGTGGTCCCACGTCACGATTCTCGGCGGCAAGCTGACAACGTCCGGAAATTTTGAGTCGTGTCCGTACGTCTGCTTCAAGCCAATCGACGATTCCGTGGTCAGCGACGACGAGGTGTGGCTCCGCCCCATTCATGCCAATGTAATTGAACATTACCAACCTTTGTGGGCGAAGGAAATCCAAAAGAAGTACAAGGCGACGCCGGATCGCGCCGAGCGCCTGATCCACCAGGCAGCTCCTGGCGGCTACAAGCTCGTCCTCGAGTGGAACGCGAAAATGGTCAGTGGTCAAAAACTGGAAATACAGCAGCTTGGTATTGGAAAACACGGCATGCTGAAACTGGAGCAGAAGCTGAAATCTATTCGCATCAATCCAAAGGGTGATGCGAATGCGCCAAGCAAGGGTGTGCCGGTGAAACTGAATTCTGCTATCTCGAAGAAGACTAAGAACGCATTTGCAGGCTCTTCGGCCGACAACGAGTCCGAGACCAGCGACACGACTGCGATGCCACAGGCACGCACTATCAAGATAGGTCCCTCGGCTACCACAAAAACGTTCGAAGCGGACGGTGTCCTTTATGCGACCTTTCTCGCATGAAAGAGTGTCCGGCACTGGTCGTCAATGCGGCACGAGTCGTGACCATACGCACACTTGGTGTGGGTGGTTATGTGCAGAGAATCGCTGGTAAAGAGGACAAAGGACAGGGGTTGTCTGATGGGAGTGGGAACGTACAAGCGCGACCAACCAGCACGAAGTTGGGTGGTTGGGTGTAGTGGTTCGTGTGGTCGAAACGCACGGATAGTGCGCGCGGTTACAAACTTGAGAATGTGATATGACCAAAAAAGACAGAGAAAAATTGGTCCTAATAAATCATACGGATTCTTACGACAACGACACAGTTGTAGGTGCGTAGAGGCAAATTGCACCGCCCCTTGAGCCCATAGCACCATGTTCGTCCGTGCCTGGTGGCTGCAGCCAGATGCCACTGTTGGTCCAGTGAAAAGACCGAGGTGCTTGGTCCTCTGTTGCAAACATGGGCACGGTCTTCAAACCACGCTTGTTCATCGAGTGCTCCATGCGCAGCGCCATGTCCACGATGACAACGCCATGGTTGCAGGGCGCTTCGCCGAAGAGGGGACGGCGATCCACGACGGCCACAAAGCGGCCACACGGAGAAAAAACAAACTCATAGCACGCCTTAACAAGGCCGGTATTCATGTTGAACGCTGTGTTTTCCTTTGGAGCGAGAGCTAGAAATGGGGTGAGATCCACCGTTTGTACGGGTGTGTAGAAGTGGCCACTCTTTGAGTTGCAGACCATCACATCCATTACGATTGACTTGTTGGTCTTGTGGAGCGACACGATACAGTCGCCAGTGCGCGATAGGGACGCGCAGAGAGGCCCCTTAGAGCTGTTGGAGGTGCAGCTGTGCGGCACGAGGGACGACGTGTCGTGCACAACGTCATGAATGTACGTGCACCTCCTAAATCCGAACGCGGAGCTGCGAGTCTTAACCAAAGCAAGAACCAGACTGCCGTCTTCTGAAGGGGAGCACGTAACAAGAAAGCATTCATCGCGGGAGGAGCCGTGCTCGTATACTCTGAGTGCGCAGTCTTCGTCGTCCTCCTCAAGGGTTTCAAACTTGTACGCCGGGTGTTCAGCTGTGTATGGGTCGTGTGGCCCGATTGTGTGTCCACTGCTGTGTACGAAACACGAGCTGCGTGCGACTACAAGTCTGTAGTCTAGGTGTAAAGGGTTAAGAACTGCATCACACTGATCGAGTGGTGGATAGAGCTCAGTGCAACTTTCATCCACTTCCTTTTTGTTCTTCGTACCGCGCAGCACTGTATCGATTTCCAGAAACCACGCGTCTTGTGGGCTGGAGCATTTCCCGGTGTTATCTTCCCCTTTGACTATGACGGGACCTGCGTCCGAGAATACATTCCAATAATAGAGCACACTGTAGGGCATTTGGTCGCTTCCGTCGCCATCGTGCAGCGAGCAGATGAAGGCGACCATCGCGCCGTTGCGCGAGGTCCGCATCGACAGCGGCTGCGACCTGTCGTCGAACTCCATCACTTTTACGTGTGTCTGGCGAAAGTACACATTTCCGCTCTTGTCCGTGGCTTTTTGGACACGAATGATGCAGTCCTCGTATCGCTTGCCACGACCTTCTCCGTGAACACCCTGGCGGTTTTGAAGCCGGCGGCGCACGTAGGCAAAGGCGGTCTCGCCGTCGGAGCAGGGAGCCAAAAGACTACAACTGTCAAAAACAGTCGCGAGGCGAAATTCCGTGTACTTTGGGGGTGTGGTCCTTGGTGAAGATGGACGGGAGAAGATATTTCCTTTTTGAATGTCCTTGTTGAAGCATCTTTGGTACCTCGCACAGCACGCCTTGGCGCAGTGACACGCCATCGCCCGAAGCGCCTTTTGTAGCATCTTGATTTGATCGCAGCTAAGAAGTTCGTTGCGCATCTGCTGTGTGAAAGGGTTATCAGTGTCCCGGTAGAACGGAGTGATTGTTGTGGACGCACGGGCGAGCATCTCGGCTTTTTGAGGGGCGGCTATGGTCTCCAGTATGGAATACACGCGACGGCAAGTGAGTGCAAAGTTGACAGCCACCTTGCGCGTCTTTTCGGCGGCACGCAGGTATGGAATACCGAGTGCGTTGTTGTCGCTCATCTTCAATATGAGCTCGAGAATGCGCACGATCGAGTCGTCTGGTATGATGTCAAGCACACCCATCGGCTGGCTGTTTGTTATTTCCGACGAGTCTTGGCTCCTCACCACCTTCACTCCATCCACCATGCGTACTACGCTGCGAAAGCTATTGATCGTAGTCTGGCGCAGACGCTCGGGTGCCGGTGGAACTTTTGGCATCTTTGACGGCTGCATACCACCGTGCCTTCTCTCCAACGTGGTATGCAGACTTGAATCTCCGTTTGAATCTGAAAGTATGGTCGTGTGTGTGGACACCACCCCAGGCGCCGAGTGTGTAAAATACGCTAGATCCGGCGCCGAACGGTCCTCGCTAATGGAGAAATAATCGCAAAGAGAACTAACTAACATTGAACCAGACTGTGTCATGGAGTCTCAACCACGGGCTACCGACAGACAGTATAGCGGCGGGTCCAGTTCTAGCTACACCAGCCAAAACCCACCCCTGCCACCAAATCCACCACCACCACCTACGCAGCAGCAGGTCTACCAGCAGCACCACGCGGCGAGCTGTGGAGTGTCCGCACACAGCTTTCAACACCAACCACAAAGTTGGCAACACGACGGCTATGTGGTACACCACAACCCCGATCTACCTCCCATATCAAACCTTTTAATTCGCGAGGCAGACGCATGGAGAGCCGTCCTCTCGTTGCACGCGGCCACGGTAAACACCTCATATCAGCTGGTGCGCATGCCGGACAACCAACAGGACGACCTGTTGCAGTACGAAGAAGAGCGCGAGATGAACAGCGAGTCCAGAGAGGCGACCTACTGCAGCGCCCTCACTGGTCTGGCAAGCCAGTGTGACTGCTTGATCTCCGAGATCTTTAAGCTGCGTACACTACGCAAGGCGAGAAGGGCAATGGAGGTGCAGTGCGTCAAAGAGATTGTGCGGTCTCACTCGGACGAGATATTGGCAATTGGACAGGGTCTCGCGTCCAATGGCGCTCTCAACGTGGCCTCCTCGACTGCCGAGCTTCGGGTCGCCATCCAAAACCAGCGCAACCAAGTCTCACAGCTTCGCATGCTACTCGAAGCCGTGCGCAGCGCCAAAACACTCCCTCTACCCAGAGAAGGTAAACTTGTGGTTGGCGTGGTGGTTGGCGACGGTATACCCACTACCTACGACCTAGACAGTGTCATGTGTTCTGTGTATGAAGAGGCGAGAGAGCTCAACGAGACAAGTCTCTCGGTGGCATTGTCCAAGCTGATGAAAATCTCTGGTGTAAGTCCGTCGTCGTCGCCAGAAAACAGCACGCTTTTGTCCGCTGTTGCCCCAAAGAGCAGCAGTGGTGATGCGGTAGCGGACGGCAGACCTAGACAGTTTGCAAGGAGAACAGGCGACAGAGCACTGGCAGTAAGCAATTCCAGTGCCGATCAAGCAACATCTGAGCCGAAGCTTCTGGAACAGTAAACGCCGTTCGCACTCGCTATTTAACAATTGTACTTGTACTTCTTAAAAGGTGCAGCGCAAAACGCTCGCATTTATGAAAGCTGTAGCTGTACACACCGTCGAAGACAAGCAGGAGCAGATACGGATTCGCAGAGAGGAGCAGCGGGTCCTTGGAAGACACATTGACAAGATTATATCGGATGGTCAGCAAGTCCAGCAAGGCACTGCGGTCGGATGTGGAGGCCCAGGTCTTTGCCCTTCAATAGGAAGAGGCGTCGCTCGACTGCTGGGGTTGTCGCGCAGGGTGGGTGCGGTATCCACGTCCGAGATCGAGGTTGCAGTAGAAGATGGCGGGACTCAAAAAGTCATGGGGGCGAACGTGGGTCTGGCGCTCTTCGGCAAGCCGCTTGGCAACAAGGCGACCGCCGCAGGAAAGCTGCAAGCGGCTACGAGCGCAATGCGCGGGAGAGTAGAAGAGCTCGATCGCCGAGTGGAAGCGGGAAAGTCCGCCTCGTTGGCTGCGATGAAATCCGGCAACAAGCAGTTGGCCATTCGTGAGCTCAGGCGGGTAAAAATGATGGAGAAGCAGGCCGCAAGCACTCAGAGCGCACTGGACGCAGTGGAGGCACAGTCCGACATGCTGGAGCAGACCGCACTACAACGCGAGGTTGCGTCCGCACTCGGCGCAACTGCCAAGTCCCTCAAGAGCCAAAAGGGGTTGCTGTCCAAGGCGGAGGACGCAGTGGACGCGGCGGCGGAGATGCGGGATCTACACGAAGACTTGAGCCAGGTCATGGCAGGGCTTGGCGAGTCGACGAGCAACGACTACGACGAAGACGACCTTATGCAGGAACTGCAAGGTATGATGACCGACGACAACACTAACTCTACACCAGTGGCCGACAGTGATGTCGAAGACAGACAGCGTGCGCACAAGGCACTACAAGAACTCGAGAAAAAGCACGCCATCTACGACGAGGCAGAACGAACGCGGCAAGGGTTACCATTGGCACCCACAACCATCATAGGGAACGGAAAGGCGGCCATGAACGACCGCGAGTCGGTGTCGTTGCTTTCGCAGTGACAGGCACGACCGAGACAATCGCACAGCCGGTGAGATACTGCAATAAACGCAATCGACGGCCCTCTGAGTGTAGAGTGCCAAACTTATTGTTCTGTGTCGGCGCCGACATTTGGTGTTGTGTGCCGGCGCCGACCATTTGGTGTTACGTTGCTGGTCGACCATACAGTAGACGGATATCCAGTAGAAAGCATCCTTGTTTTCTACACAACCAGTTGTCCTTGTACACATTCATGGTAAACCGGCGCCGCCATAATTCGCGAGCAACAGACTGGTCGGCGCCCGAAATGGTGCAAAGGCCGCCCAGAAGTAACAAGACACCGTCGGGAAGTCATCGCATGGGTCTCATGGCCCCCGTCGCATCCATGTCCGACATAGTCGACGCATTTGCCATCGTTGACTTTCTCAAGCATTCGTGCCACGTTGTGTCGGCATACGACCTCCTCAGACCAGTGGAGGTTCTCACGACTCGTGACAAGTTCACTGGTAAGACCTCACACTGGGTCCTTTTCACAACCGAGTCCGATGCCTTTCCAGTGGACCAGGCAGACGGCTCGCTCTTCTCCATCCAAGGATCACCCTACGCCCTTTCCGTCGTTAAGGGAGATCCATTCAATGTCACGTCTTCCCACAAGCTTCCCAGCTGCAGCGACACGAGTATCGATGAGATTCACATAGCGGCGGCTCGCTCAGTTGCTACTCTTGTAGGCGAGCTCTTGGAAAGCAAGCAGGATATTGGCTCTTTTGTTGACGCGGTGTCGTCGAGGTTCAAGTACTTTACGCGCGTTCGGCTTGGAGTAACAATGGAGGATTCTATGTGCCCGCATATCCCAGCGCATTCCAAGCCGCCGCCAGACGATCGGAAGCACATTGAACCATTTGTCAAGCCTGAGTTCGAGAAGCTGGACGACTTGCTCTGGGCCTTTGCCGGAGGAAGTCGCAACATGCTACAACCCCTTGTGCTTTGTCACACAGTGGAAAAAACGAACTAGTGTGTATGAGATAAACCAACTGTGTGTAATGAAGTACAATAAATGCAACGACACGATGCTTCCCAACCTCTCACGCATCTCATTGAACAACGATGTAAGCGTAGCGACGAACCCATCTGGGGAAGATGTGAGTGCTGCTGATTATGATGACGGGATGGAAACACAAGAAGAGGAGCAGGCTGGCGACAACCCCGGATTCGAGATCTACTCTGTTGGAGGTTTGATTACTATACCAGGGACGAACCTACTCGAGTTTGCTGTCGAGAAGGTGAAGGAAGATGGCTTGTTGCTGTCGTTGTTCTCGAAAAAGCTCAGGGCCACCGGGGAGGTCGTTACTGCGGCGGTGGAACAAAATGGAGACGCACTGCAGTGGGCTTCGGACGAGATCAAGGCTGGCCGTGGGGTGATGATGGCGGCGGTGCCACAAAACGTCCTCGTGGGCATCGTACTGCAGTTGTTTGCTGTCATGAAGGTGAAGAAAGATGGCACCTTGCTGTGGTGTTTTTCAAAAAGGCTCAGATCCAACCGGGATGTGGTGATGGCGGCGGTGGCGCAAAATGGCGACGTACTGAAGTGGGCTTCGGACGATCTCAAGGCCGACAAGGAAGTGGTGATGACGGCGGTTGGCCAAGACGACCTTTACACGAACCCACTGAAGTGGGCTTCGGACAATCTCAAGGACGACATGGGAGTGGTGGTGACGGCGTTGACGTACAACGGCGCAGCGCTGTACTACGCCTCGGAGAAGCTCAAGTCTGACCGGTATGTGGTGATGAAGGCTGTGGAGGACTGGGGCCCCGCACTGCAGTGGGCTTCGCCCGAGCTGCAGAACGACCGGCAAGTGGTGATGACGGCGGTAAGACAAGATGAAGGCACTCTGGAGTTTGCATCGGCCAGGTTGCGGGGAGATCGGGAGGTGGTGATGGCGGCGTTGGCAGTGCGTGGTTGGAATCTGGAGTTCGCATCGGACGAGCTCAAGGCTGACCGTGGGGTGGTGATGGCGGCGGTGGCGCAAGCTGGCCGCCAAGTTCTGCAGTGGGCTTCGGATGAGCTGCAATCTGACCCCGCTGTCGTGAGTGCCGCAACGACGCAGGAAAATCGCTGGCGTGCTCTCTACGATTCCTCGCGCTAATTAGGACATTTTGTATCTCTAACTGCCTTACAATTCAGAAATGTTGGACAATAGCAACGTTCCGATGTCATCCATCACGTGGGTGGTGGTCGTGCTCATCTCAATCATTTTATCCATTATATCAGGCTGGGTATTTGGTCGAGGCATCGGCGACGTCTCCTGCACATACCACCTCAACTACTCGCCAGCGACTAGGGCATTTGGCATCTGGAGCGTGATCTACTTACTGGGCTTTACCACAGTGCTGGCGCAGTTGATTAGCTACATGCGCTTAAACAACATGTTCGCCGCAAAGGAGGCCAATTTGCTGTACGCGTTGGCGTGGTTCTGTGCGACTTTGTGGACGCCCATTTTTGTCGCTGACAAGAAGTGGACACACATCCTCGCTTCTGTAACCTTGTGTGCCTGTGCGTCATGCGCTCTCGCGGCGACCGTCGTGGAGAACGCGTGGCAGCACGACGTGGACGAGAGGAGACGCTGGTTCATTGCCGCGCCATTCTCTATGCTTGCTGGGTGGACGATGACGGCCGCGGCCGTGGCAGTGGGTATCGCATACGAGGCCAACGACAACAGGCCAGACGACAACTGCAAGACGGAGAGGAGTGGATACAACATTCTCTACACACCAGTAGACGTAGAAGACTACTCATTTGCACCACTCGTGCTTGCACTGGTGGTCGCCATCGTCGCCGTGTGGCTTCCGGATCCAGTGCTCCCACTTCCTGTGATCTGGGCCATCTATCATATGGTCCCAAGCTACCCGAATTGGATTGGGTTTGTGTTGTTGTGTGCGGCGAGTGTTTTTGCGACGGGTCGCGTGTATCTGTTTTGATTAATTTGAGTTGAACATCGGCGTGGCCGTCGCTAAATTCACATACACTAGTGTGATGCTGCCTCTCGGGAAGCACTTTCATATGCCACCTCGCCACACGGCAAAAAGTCCACAGCGTCGCCGAGCACGAACCGGCGACATCCGAGCACGAACGCCGTCGAAAGCACAGTTGGAAAAGATTGAAGAACAACCAAAAGTCGATGGCGGAATCTCGGTTGAAACTTACCACATGGCGATGGTAATTTTAGCAACATTCTCACTGTTTACGCTAATTGTTACATCCGACAACACGCCAGCAGCTCCTCCACCCCCGCCCCCAGCCACTCAGCTGTCGTCGTTTTTCGCAGCTTTGATAAAGAAGGCGAGTCATTTCATGCATTGACTGGCTGCTCGTGGTCACCAGATATTAGGGCTCCGTCGGGGATCGTCCAGTTGCACTCGGGCTTGTTCCGAAAGCGTCCTAATGATCTGTAACCATCTGGAAACACTCTCACCAGAGATTATTACTCCGTCGGCCTTCTTGCACGACGATCGCCTTCTTGCACTCGGGCTTGTTCCGAACGCGTCCTAAGGATCTGTAACCATCTGGAAATACTTTCACGTAGGTCTGGTCCGAAAATTTCCTCGTAAACATCCATCAAGAAGCTGCTCCAGCCATATTGGTCGTCGTCTACCTCCACTGGTCTGCGGAGTGCGGCCCGATTAGGGTTGCGGCCCGCGGCCCGATTAGGCACACCAACTGGTTGACAGTGTAGTACACGAGAATTTAGACCTGAAAGCGAAGGCAGCATGACACGCACGTACAGCCCATCTAAGACATTTCCAACGACCGTGGTTTATTTCACCACCTCACCACCTCACCACCTCACCACCTCACCACCTCACCACCACGGCGCCGACCCAAAGTAGCAATGTCCGGAAATCGTCCGGAAGTCGTCCGGTAGGTGGACGGTTTCCGGACGGTTTCCGGACATTGCCATTTTCGAGGTCCGGAAATCGTCCGGTCGGGCCTCGAGATGTGGACGACTTCCGGACATGAATAGAGGTCCGACCGCCCAGCTAGAGGTCCGACCACCTGCCTAATTTAGAAGTATATCACCGGCGCCGCATATGGAACAATTGGTACATTATGTGACTAATTAGGAAGGTGGTCGGACCTCTAGCTGGGCGGTCGGACCTCTATTCATGTCCGGAAGTCGTCCACATCTCGAGGCCCGACCGGACGATTTCCGGACCTTGAAAATGGCAATGTCCGGAAACCGTCCGGAAGTCGTCCGGTGGGTGGACGGTTTCCGGACGGTTTCCGGACATCGACTCACTTACACTGTCGGCGCCGATTAACGCCGGTTTTGGTCGGCGCCGGCAACACACGACAAATAATGTTGAAGTCAAACGGCCCACTCTTACTTTTATTCAAACACAAATTGCTCCCCAACCATGTCGACAAACACGATGTCTACACAACTTCTTGTTGCATCCGGCGCCGACGCGGTGGAGTTGGGCGCCGACGAGCTGGAGTCGGTCGCCGACGGGATGGCGCCACCGACGCCCACGCCATTCAACCGACCGTCTCTCGACCCTGCCCTCTTTGAACCCCCTCGATACCATCGGCATCCGCCGTCGCTTGGTATCCACTTCACTGCCGAAGACTTCTTGGCGGCGGCGAGGAGGTCGACCGTCCCGACGCAGGATGCAGAGCCTGTTGGGCCGCCGCCACCTCCCGACACGACGTTTGCCAGCCTGGTGGCGTCTGGGTTGGCGGCGGCGTCGCCGCCGCCGCCGCCGCCGCCGCCATTGGGATCATCGGGCCTCGACACGTCTTACCGGCCCTACGAGGAGCGCGCTCGGGTGAATCTGGCCGTGTCGTCGGCGGCAGTGGTGGCGGAAGAGGACGACCGCATTCGCATGGTGCAACTTCACGCCGCAGAGCGCGCCCTGGAGCGGGCGTACCAGAACGGTGGCCCTCGCCGTCAGTACGAACTCGCCCTCGACAGCGAACTCGCGGAGGACCGCCTGGGCCGTATCAAGGCTCCGACGAGAAAGTTTATGGCAATCGCCGACGACCTTATGGAGAATCCCGGCGAGCACGTGGAGAAGAACGAGGACGGATCGTACAGACTCAAGGACGCGATCTACCTTGACATGGCGAATACAGCCAAACAAATGTACGATATCGTCGAGGACCTCGACCGGCGCATGGAACGGATGCGAATGTACAATCAGAAACTCGCGACACTCAGTCGCGAGTACATGGAAATGGCATCGCGCCTTTCGAAGGCGCGCGAGAAGCAGGACATGCAGATATCCTTGCTTCAAAGGGACATTCTCGACAGAGACACGCAGATTTCCCGGCTTGTGAGAGACAAGAAAGTGTCTGATGTTAACGGCGAGGACGACGAGTTTGACCTCGAGGATGCACTCTGCGACTAAAGGATTGAGCTCGAGTGCTCTCCAGCGCGTTCTAGGGCGGCCATCCAGTTAGCCAGCTCCGAACTCGCAACTTCCTGTGATTTTGACAACAAGGGAAAGAAAATCTACACTGCATTAAAGTCGTTCACCTTGGCACCGCGTCGGCGCCGAACACCATACGGGTGCGCGACAATAGAACTCTCCGGCAAGTGAAATTTCAAAATTGCTAAGTACAACTGGGCAGGTCCGGTTGGCGTGTTGACACACTTCCACGTCCATTCGGCGCCCTTTTCATGGAAGCCGACGTAATTTAGCTACGTTGTACCAAGATACTAATGTGAAGTAATACATTTCTCTCGATGGAGGACGCGGTGGCGAGGTTATCTTCTTGGCCAGAAGATGCCCTCTAGCCCGGGGCCAAACCGCAAGTTTGGTGCACTCGTTACTGGTGAGCTCAACACGACATCTCAAGGAGAGTCGTATTACTTCAACGATAACATCCATTTATCAACCCTAGCAGCTACCCTAACAAAGCCAAAAGACCTCGACCAAGCCAAAAGACATGACCAGCCATTTAACAAAGCCATTTAAGTTGTCAAACCATTTGACATGCAGAAAAAAGTACAAAGTACAGATCTTGGAAACTGACTGGGTGGTGATAGTCGGTCAGTTTCCATCGCTAGAGTCCCTACTGTAGCTTACAATGTTTAAAATAAAGTTCTACCGCTGTATCATGTGGATTATCACACATCCGAACGACATTGACCGATGGTGTGCGTCGTCCAATTTGGTCATAGGCGACGGATATCTTTTGGAGTGTGATTCGTCAACCACGTTTCTTGATGAGCATGCACTGTACGCCGCTCGGCTTCTTCTTGTATTTTCCGGCCTCGCGTTTTTTTCGTTGCATGTTGCAACAATCCCTCGGCGCCGACCGGTGTGATACCAGTGGGCAATGGCCGTTAATATGGGCGTCGGACTGTGGATGGAAAGTCTTAATAAATGAGGTTAGTGTATGACTGGTAGAGGAATCGACATTACCTCGGGACATTACTCTACCTAGAAATATGCCATTTTCGCCGGGAAGCCCGTCTCTGCGGCGGGCGCATGAGCACCAAGGACCAAAAACTGTCGCGTTCCATAGCTACGACACGATTGAGTCGCTTTTGGCGGGCGCGGTGGTTGGCAACTTTAAGTACGTCAACGTCATGATGACGTATCGGGCCGTCTCGCGACGCATGTGCGATGCGGTCGACCGATCCGTAGATCAATGGTGCATTGCATTTGTAATGCTGCAGCGACAGCGCATTGGCTACTTGACAAGAAAGATGGATGCTATGAGCGCAAACGATACTACAAACTCGAAAAAGGTCTTGGAATCCAACGAGGAGTACTACAGGGTGGTCGTGAGCATGGAGAAGTTGGTCAATCGCGCATTCGGCAGCTGCAGTGGTGTATTGCGCAGCGTCGTCCATCTGAGCAAAGTAGACCGTGCCACGTACTACGGTGCTGTCACCAAGCGCTGTGTGCTATGCGGAAATCGTATGTCATCGTCCTCAAACATCGAGGACGCCGAAGGAATGCGCCACACGCCAGGATATGTCTTTGCCCACCCCCTCTGCCAGAGGAAGCATATCGTCGTGATCATGAATGGACACCCATCTATACCAAAGGGAACCGAACCACGAGATCTCCACAAGGAGCTCCATGCCGTCTCGCACTTGCTTGAAGAAGGTCCATTGCAGATCGCAATCACGCGTCAAGCCGTAACGGACAGGATGTCCAAGTGGTACAAGTGCAACGCGCTTCCGCGGCGGAACACCACCCCTCTGATGGTGTGGCTCAGGCCGCACAGCCGCGTCAACCCCGAGGACACGCTGTATGGAGCGTTCGGCATCACACAGGACATTGTCGATACGGCAATGGAGCGCACGGTGGTTCACTCGCGCACTGTGCGCGAACAGTCGGACGCGAGGAGGATCAGCGTGGCCAAGAAGACGGCGGAGCTCACCGAAGCGTACGAGGCCGAGCTTCGGGTTTGGTTAGGCAAGGGGAAAACGCGGTGGAGGAGCATCGAAGACCTCGAGCGCGTGCACGAGTCCATAATGGCCAGCTCGCACATAGACCGCCTCATCGACCCGAGCATGAAAAAGTGCGGCACGGTGAGCGTTGCCGCGGTATGCAACTCCCTGCACATCCTAAGCAAGACCATTGACTACATGGAAAACGGCATCGACGTCGCCGTCATGGACTGGCTCGTGAGGTGCCTTACGGTTGCCTCCGTGTTCGGCGTTCTCGGGTACGACATGCAGTACGTAGAGCGCTCATTGCTCTTGGTTGCCATCTGCAACGAGGCCAGCGGGCACGCAGAGGCACTGACCGCCATACAGAAAATGACACCCAATTCGATAGAAAGCGTCAAGATGCGCTCGGCGCTTTTCCAAGGTCTGGAGACGAACTACCACTTCTCAGTCCGCATGCGTATCACCAAATCGCTCGTCGTCACATCGGCGTTTACCACCACGCACAGCGACATGTGCAAGCTCAAGTACACGACGTCGTCGGAGATGGACGACGAGCTGGCAAGCCGCATGCCGTCCCTCCCGTGCGACGACGAGGAGACGGCGACATTCCTCATGTCAGTACTTAAACTCTGCTTCGCTCCCAAGGCGGGGCTTGCGCGTTCGCTCGCGCTCGAGCGCGTGATGAACCTTTCCATGTTTAAGGAGATCATGGTTAGTCTGCTCGCCGAGGAGGAGGTTAGCTCTGACACTGAGTCCAAAGCTGCATGATGAAACCCCACTGTTAAGAAAAACTTACAACACCGTTTCTCTCTCTCTATCTCTCGCGTGTCGGGTGTCCGCTATTGCATAATGATAACACACCACGCGTCCACCGCCGCCTTGACATGTTGAAGTCCGTAGGTCCATGTCTAGAAGCCTCGTTTCATAGTGGTATCGGCAATTGGATGTACATTTCCGTGGAAGTGGGTCTTGTTGCGCTTGCGACCAACCACAGCCTCATACTCCCCGACTTCATGCACATGGCGTTCCAGCTTCCCGCGGAAATCCGCCGCCACCGACCTGGTATGACACGCTGCCGCGTCGTGCGAGACATGCAGTGCGCCAGCGGTGACCACACCGTCCGCAAATTGGTCGAGGTCGTGTCGGGTACGACCTTTAAGAAAATGTGGACGTTCATGTTTCGTTGGTTGCTTGGCACGCCGCGCGTACACGTACCCTATTTTGCGAGCACGGTTATCCATCTGCGGACCGTGAGCGACGCGAATTGCCACTCCTACGTTAACATTCGACGGTGCCACCACGAGTGTGTCCGGCCACACGTTCTGGAATGTATTGGCAAAACACCTGCTTTACCGCCTCCCATCGTAGTTATGAGCGACATCCGCTCGCTCGCTGCACGCACGATAGCCCACCTCAAGTCCGTAGGGTACACAGACGTGCGCGATGAGAGCACCATTCTCAACGCGTCCGATCACAGTGTGTTGTCGTCGCGCGCCGCTTGGGACGCTATGGTGCTGTGGACCACCTTTGCACGGGCGCATGTGCGCTTCGCCTCGGGCATCTCCACGTTCTCCAAGTCGGCACTCCTTGCGATGCCCAGAAAACGCAATTTCGTGGTGGACACCCGATGCCGCAAGGCGCACGCTTCCGACGGCGCTCTCTTTACTTGCCGTCTCGCGACGCGGACGGATCTTGTGTGAGAAGACGATCACGGTTCCTTGCCATTCTCAACGCCAACGGTGGCAATGAGTAGATTTAAGACAGGGGCTGATCGCGAAAAGATCAGAGACGACCACCGCTACACCCATCTTACGGCGGTGGTGGCGGTTCTGGAACCCGGCGACGCCACTCCTTCACCGTCTCATCCGCTGCCGTCCATCCTAACCCCGCCACTAGATCTTCGATATTAAAAAGGATAACTGGGTCTTCGCGGACGAGGTTCTCGTGCCGAGTGAAAAACCAATTGGCCGTTTCGAACTGGTTCTTCTTGAGCAAGTTGCACAAAAAATTTTGGATTGCTTTGGATGTGGGCGGTCTGATGACGATGTTGCGCCACGTAGGCTTCATCTCCTCTGGAATTTCGCACTTGAACATATAATATAAGTATTCCCCAACCTCGCGGCCTTCGCCCTCCATGAGAGGGACGACCATTTGTAAAAACTTATCATGTCGCACGACGAATCCCGGAAAAATATTAGCAAAAGACCGCGTCGGCGATGTTTTGCTTATCTGGTCGTATGCGTCGTCTACAATCCGATCCACTTCTTGTTCAAGCCCCCCCCTGTCCTGTACATCATCAAGCACATTTACTTCATCATTGTTCAGGGCATTGTACAGGGCGATCGCTTTGTGGGTGTGGTGGAGGTAGCTCACGATGGACACCGTGTCATGAAGGTTGCCATATTCCATGCGATTCGCCGCGTTATCGAACAAATCCGCCATGATGTGCATTGTACGCCACGTATTGAGCGGCTGGTGATAGAATCCGAGATCACGTATCTGCAGCTTGAGAATCTCAAGTTTCTTGTGGTTGGTCACATTATCCATCGCCATACCGAACATCCACGCCGAACCGGCTGTGGTTGTTCCATCACCCCAACCATCATCACCCCAATCATAGCCATGGTGCAGGAGCCACTTGTAGCCGACGGCGGTGCCGTCACTTTGCTCGAGGAGGAGAGCCATATGATCGTATGTGATATTGTATCCCCCAGCCTGAATTTTACCCACTCGTATGTCGTCGCACCACGAAAGCACAAACTTCCTCCATTTCTCGACGTCTTTCGAGTCACTCGGCGGCCGGGGGTGTGTGGGCGTGTCCGGCATGTTGTACTTGTTCGCGAGGCTCAACCACGCTTGATGATTGGCGAGGTCCTTCGACGTCTGCCGGAGCGTGTCGGCGGCGGCGCACAGCGACCGAGCGTCGTTGCCCGCGCCGATTATCATGGACAGTATCTCGCCTGGCATTCCCTCTAGGTTCACACCCACGTCCCTTACACCGTTCAACGCCTTGCTGTGCAGGGAGATGCCTGCGAGGTTAGGAAGCATTGTGTCGTTGCCACTCTCACACATAGTTGCCCACAATGTCCTTATCTCATACATGTAAGTGGCCAAGAGTCACACGTGACTCTTCTACCCGCTATTGCACAATAACATGCCGAGTAGTGGTCAAGACGCTGAGATGGTGGGTTTCATTAAACACAAATGGTCGGACTGTTTGGTTGTATTACTGTATGCCAACGGACACGTGTACCGGTCGTCGGACATGAACATTGACGGGGTCAAAACTAATTTGAATTTAGGAACAAATCTTACGAGTTGGGCCGCGCGCCGTCGTCGTAATGAAGATAGATTGGACTGTGACATTCGCGAGACAGTCTGTGCGTGCACGTACTGCACAACTCTGAGCTTGGTGTACGGCACTCGAAAGCAGGTGTGTGCGCGGCCGTTTGACATCTACGACTGTCCACTTCTCATGGACGATTCAAGCAAATATTTTGAATGGACTATGCAGCAAATGAAGTTGCGCGAAATGCACGTGTTCCTCGACGAAAAGTTGCGCGAATGGTACCTGCCGGCCGACGACGACGAATGGACAGACTGGCGTCTTTCGATCAATACATGCACACGCTAATAGCTTCCACTGAAAGAGTCCGCTATCTAATAACAATGTGTGTTTGAATTAGACGCTGAGATGGTGGGTTTCATTAAACACAAATGGTCGGACTGTTTGGTTGTATTACTGTATGTCCACGGACACGTGTACCTGTCGTCGGACATGAACATTGACAGGGTCAAAACTAATTTGCATTCCGGAACAAATCTGACGATTTGGACCGCGGGCCGTCGTCGTGGTGAAGATCGCTTGGACTGTGATATTCGCGATACAGTCTGTGCGTGTACGTACTGCACAACTCTGAGCTTGGCGTACGACCCTCGACGGCACGTGTGTGCGCGGCCGTTTGACATCTACGACTGTCCACTCCTCATGGACGATTCAAGTACTCTGAGTACAGATTTCGAAGGGACTGTGCAGAAAATGCAGTTGCGCGACATGCACGTGTTCCTCGACGAAGCGTTGCGCGGATGGTACGTGTCGGACGACGTCGACGAACACGCGTTTCTTTCGATCAATACATGCACACACTAGTCGTTGAGGAGCTGAAAGTTGGACCCGATCTCAAACTTCAGGTCCGCTTCGATGAACACGAGCCCATGCCTGTACGCAAAATCCTTGTAAAAGGAGTAGATTCGTCTGTACAGCTCGAGATGGTAGGGGTACTCCGCTGGAGGCGACAGCGCCATGTACTGGTAGAGTGTCGAGAGCATGCGCTCAAGGACGTCGGAGTTGACACGCTCCGCGAGCAAAGTGCCCTGGAACTCTTTCAGCTCGGCCACCCTGGCGTTCGTCATCTCTGGTGTAAGAAGATACTCTGCATGCCGCATGTATGAGACCTCTAAATCGTGCACAGTGCTGTTGACGGTGCCGTACAATTCGTACTGCGCGGCGCCCCATGGCGCGACGCCTTCGATTGTCTCGGTATCAGTATCGATGCCCCAGAAGGCGTCGAACGAATCCGCGCGCATGATGAACCCATCGGTCCCAAAGAATCTGGCGCGGAGTTCGGCCGCAGACTCGTTTTGGAATCCCTGCTGTCTCATCACAGGCGGAGGAGACACCGGATCGAGCAAGGGGCCTCCCGTCCAGCCGGCCGAGTCGACCAACGTGCCCTCGGACGGCGCCAGTCGGCAGTCGGGGCAGCGCTCCCTGCCAATCCCGACCGTGTTCCACTCCGTCTTGATGCACGCCTTGTGGAAGATGTGCTGGTTTGAGCACACGATGGCCCACTCTTTCGCCTTGGGGTCGCCATCGGCGCCCTTCCAGCTCGGCGAAGGACTGGACAGGAGTTCGAAGCAAATGTTGCACTCGGTGTTGGCCAGCTCCTTTTTTATCAGGTCGCTGAATCGTGCCCCCACCGGGACACGCGACACGCAGGGAACGCACGTGGCCTTGTGCGACAGCCCCGACAAATTGGGAAACATTGCGCCGCCTTCACCACGTCTTCACCACACACCCTTCTATGAAAGACTCAACACATACGCTTTATGCTGCACACGTTTGCGGCACTACACGAGCGAACACGCGTTCCTCGACGAACTTTTTGTTTTTACCCCATTTTATTCCCTTGGTAACACACAAACATTACACTACCACTAAACCCGTATGAGAGAGAAGGTGCCACATCGTAGGGACTGTGGCTTCGTCTTGCAAGAGGGGGCGTCGGGGAGACGGGTCACACCGCCGCGTCCCGGTGGTCGGCCTCATTTACTTGGAGAGGAAGTTGTCTACACACACAAGATTGCAAGCGGTTTAGAGTGTTTGTGCATAGGTGTGTGATTGGGCTGGTGGGGTGATTGGGGTGGCTGGGGTGGCTTTTCGAAAGGAGAAACACTCACAAGCCACGCCGAGCGACATGTGCATCTCCAGCTGCTTGTGGTCGATCTCGTGCTCGATCGCCTTCTCGCGCGCCTCGAACGCCTGGCGGATCTGCTTCACCTCCGAGTCGTTGACCGCCGCCGACAGCTCCTGGTCCAGCTGGGCCTTGAGGGGCCTGTGGGTGCAAAGGAATGTGGTGAGTATAGAGAATGAAATGGGGAGAGAGGACAGGGCGAGTTTACCGCTTCGCCTCCGTCATCAGCTCCTGCGAAAACGTGGGGGCACGCGACGTAAGCGCTTGCATTGGGCCGTAGAGTCACATGGCTAGGAGGGGGGGGGGGTGCATGAGAGGAGAGGGGCGTACCGAGCGCGCGTCCGACCACGAGGCGAACTCGGCCGGCTGGATGGAGACCTGTGCCTTCGAAAGGTCGCGAACCTTGATCTGCGAAGGCAGCGGCGCCGGAGTTGTCAGCGGCGCCGGAGGGTGAGTGACCATATGGCTGGTGGCCAGGCACGAACCTGCGACTCAACCTGGGTCTTGACAACTACAGTTGTTAGTTAGGCACACGCGACAGCACACACACAGTCAGTAGACACAACTGGCAGCGGACAGGGCTTGCAACCCGGAGTTGCTGAAAGAGCTCTCACGTGGCAAGATCGACTCGTACAGCCTGAGAATGCAGGAACGCGAGAGGTCAGTGTCGCCATCATTCGCAGAGAATGAAAGGGCGATGGCAAGGATTCGAGCGGATGAAAGCGCACCCCTGGGAGATCTTGACGAGGCCCCTGTAGGCAACAACACAAAAAGGGAAGTGTGTACAAGCTTGTCAACACGGTGACAGGAAAGGGGTATGTGGGACAGACAATCAAGAAAGACATAGGCCAGCGCATGAGTGGCCACAAGAACGCGCATCGCTTCAAGGCTCGTGGATGCCGATTGCTCAACAACTCCATACGCAAGCACGGATGGCAGGCGTTTGAGATGAAGGTCATTGGAAAAGCCACGGTCGGGCCAGAGCTTGATGCATTGGAAGAACACATGATCGCACATCACGGAACGCTGACGCCGAATGGCTACAACCTTCTCAGTGGACCAAGTGTTGTGCCCATGCACGAGCCAGCAGTCAGGGCCAAGCGCGCAGCCACGATGCGCACGCCGGAAGCGCGCAAACGGCTGTCCGATGGGGTCAAGGCCGCGCGTGCGAGGATAGGCACTAAGTGGACAGAGGGTACGACCAAAGCAAGGCGCGAGCGAGCCAGTCGCGAGCGAGCACGCAAGATGGCGGGCATGACAGCCAAGGAGCAGGAGAAGTATCTCAAGTATCTCGCAGGTGCGAACGCTTCTAAGAAAAGAAAAAAGGCAGCGCGTACTCTGGCATCATCTGCGAGTAAGACAACAAGAACGAACACAAACGGTGAGACGTTGTTGACAAGGTGGCTGCACAGTAGCGGGGGTGCCGGGTCGAGCAAAGACGTGGACGCACTGAAATCTCGCCCACTGCGAACAACACAGGTGGACATACGTGTGAGATTCAACATCAAGACAAGCGTGTGACTGAAAGGGCTTGGGTGCGATGATACTCACTCTGCAGCTTGCTGCTCGGACGGAAAGAAGACGGCAATGTACGAGAGCGAATCATACGAGTCAGAGCTGGGCGACAATGAGTGAGTGGGCACGGGAATGATGTTTGAGACGGCCGTCTTACTCGGCATTCTCCTGAAACGCGAACAACATACACACACCCAAACATGGAGATGTGAGTCGTTTCCAAACACACATGCATGGTTGCGCTGTTGGTCTAGGTGGGGTGACAATGGATACACACCGAGATGGCCGAAACAACTGCGAGCGCGGTGGCGGCACAAGTATGTGAGTGTGTGGTCGATTGAATAGAGTGTTTGGTAGTGGGTTGGGGCGGTGGCAAGTTTACTTGGATGGTCGGCCGCGACGAGCACGAAGCGGCGCTGCGAAACCTGCGAGAGTGTAAGGGAGTGGTGTACTTGATCACATGCAATTCAAGATGGCTGCGCGACAAATAATGGAAGAAGTGGGAGCGTTCGGGGTCTTGCAATCCACCTCGTGGATGCCCTCTGCACACAGCACAGTAAACCACGCGTTAGCACAACAATGGTAAACTGGTATGCAGGGCTTGGTTCGTGTGCAGCTGCGTACTCTCGGCAAGGTTGTCCGCCGTGTACTGCATTGGTGTTAGGCATCAAAGACACAAACAACATGGTTAGGATTCAAAGTTGGTTGTGAGGGGGCCAGTGGTCCGAGTTCAATGCTCATGGTGCTCACGCCCGGGAACTGCGCACACGACACACACAAGTTTGTCAGAAGTGTGACTTTAATGAGACACACAGACATCAGCTTAAAAGAGGTCAAATAAACACTTACCTTCTTGGCAAACTCGTACGCAAGTGAGACATTGTCCTCCTGGAGCTTCTTCTCGTTGGCCGAGTTGCTGTTGGGCAGGACTGTGCACACACAGCAGACGCACATGGCTCAGTTCAGTGTAGATGCCGTTATTTTGCATGGATAGTCCAAGGAATGCCAGGAAGCGTGCAATGGCAAACCCACCGATCATCGAGAAGGACTCGCCGGTGGAGGAGAAGGTGTGGTCATCGACGCCGGTGATGCGGGTGCCCAGCGCTACGCACGAGACATGGGGCAAACGCAGGTGAGCCGTATACATCGCCGTATTGTGGGGACGAGCCCGAGGTGGTTGCGCGGAAGCATCCGCCCCCCCCGCGGGGCTACATGAATGTGCACATGCTAAGGATGGGCAGGCAAGACTTACAGATCGGGAAGGAGGACGAGGCCTCCATGACCGACAGGTTGTGGAGGACGACCGCCTGCGCGCAAGGGAGTCACACGCTGCTGGTTACCAAATGTCCTCACCACGGATGAGATTGTGCGTCTACGGGCCAATGCGGATGTGCGGGCTATGTGATTTACCTTGAGGTCACCCTGTGCGTCGGCCGCGCCATCGAGCGAGGTGCTGCGAGCAACACAAACAAATGGTTGGTTTGGCGCGAGGACAGGGACAGACGCGCGCGTAGCTTCTTCTTCTTGTGTTCTCACAATTTCTTCTGCTGGAAGATTTGCTTCAGAGCCTCCGAGGAGGGCGACCAGGTGCCCTTGGAGTTCTGCAGGCAGAGGTCGTTGAGCGAGGCGCGGATCGACACGACAAGCTGGCGCTTGAGAGGGTTGTCCGGCGTGGCGACGCAGAACGAGTTGCCCTCACCGAGGCCGGCCTCCGTCGAGGCTGCGTCGTTAAGGAGCGCGGCGGTGTCTGGGGCAACCTCCTTGTTCTTGTCGCTGCGGACCGACATTTTAGTATGCTAGTAGCGACGGTGGCTCTTAGGTCTTGGTCTGACTAGTGTGCAGTCTCATTGGCTTATCGTCATTCATGGTAAGGTAACACGAGAGGCCCTACTGGGTGGTGTGTAGAATTGCGACAACGCATTGTAGCTTATGTTGAAAATTAACATTTAATAACCCTTCCAATGTAGCCCACCATTTCAGCTCCTAATTCGCCTTGCGGGACGCCTTCATGCGGCGGAGCACGTTGCTGCCCTCGTTCTCGCGCGAGTGCTTGCCGCACACGACGGAGGTCGCGTTCTTGGCCATGAAGCGGCCGACGAGGTTGGTGGAGTAGAAGTTGTCCTTGTCGAAGTCCGGGAGGTGCATCTTGGCGCAGACGGTGGAGATGGAGTTCCAGTAGGCCGTCTGCACCTTGCTCTGCAGGGCCTGGCAGCCGGAGATCCAGGCGTCGTAGTCCTTGTCGGCGCGGAGCGGGTTGAAGCGGTCCTCGCCGCGGTCGAGATTGCGGTACGGAGCCGGGATCTGGTCGTACGGCAGGAACTCGGCGGCGTGGCAGAGATCGACGTTGGTGGCGACGCCCGTCTCGTCGTTGTCGATTGTCATCGGGAACTTGGCGTTGCTGGTGACGTAGTAGTCACCCTCGACAGCCTGCTCGGAGCTCTCGGTGGTGTGGTCGATGTTGTGCACGAGGCCCAGCATGGGCTGGAAGTAGCGAGCCTCCGGGTAGTGGAAGCAGAAGGAAAAGGCGGCCTCCATCTTGAGGTTGCCATGCGCATCAGGGCCCGGGATGCAAACTAGCATGTCGTTGTTGGCACGCAGGTTGGGTAAAAACTCGTTGAGGAAGTTCATCATGGCGAGCGGATGTACCTCCGTCGTGTCGTCCTCCGACATGGCAAAGACCTTGCTCTTGTCAACGCCATTGGCGTCCATGCCCTCAGTGAGAGACTTGAAGCAGGCCTTGGCCAGGGTGAGGAGGTAGGTCGGCTTGTCGGGGTACTCCTTGGAGGCGACGGCCTTCTCGATATCCGCGTCGCTCTTGACATACTCGGCCGCCTTGAGCCTAAAGAGGCAGCTGCCGTCGAGGTTCTTGATGCACGTGCTCGGGGGCAGCTCGACGACGGGAACCGCAGCCTTGCTACCACCGCCGCCTCCGTCGCCGCCGCCGAGCGAGCGCCAGACCGGCACATCGATCACGTCCGGTATCGGCACAAGCTTGCCGGGATAGTACCACGCCTCGAGGTTGGCGGCGTTGCAGGGAATCGTGGCGCACTCGATGAGGAACTCAGCATTCTCGCCAAGACAGGCGCGTGGGCAGGGGTACATCGCCATTACAGCGGTGGGAGACGACAGCGGCAGGTAGAATAGTGTTGTGCGTGATCCGTCCTTGTGTTCGAGCATGGTGACCTGGATCTTGCTACAGTCGACGCTGTCGTGTGTCGCCTGGAGGGCGGCCTGGCCAGCGTTGGCCGCCTCGGTGGCGGCAAAGTCGTGAGCGGCCTGCAAGGCGGCAGTGTAGTCGTAGCCGATGCACATGTACAATCGAGAGGTTGTGGTTGGTACCTGTGGAGTGTGGAGGAGGACGAGGGATGAGGTGGGTGGCCTACAAGCAGAGGTCGGGATCGGGCGCCGACGGAAAGGCCCCGTCGGCGCCGGCCCCTCGTGGTCATGGGTAAGACAAACGCTGAGTGGTGACGGGGTAAAGACACACCTAAAGTGAGAGTTTCGTTTGAACGATTGTTTTACATTTCCGCATCTCACTTTGTGTTGTCGGCGCCGAATTATTTGTACTTCCAAATTAGGAATGTGGTACGGCGCCGACGTAGACTCGGGCCCATTACAAAAACAAACACTAAATTAAGATTTCTCAACCCTTTTTTGCACTAGAATGTACACGAGTGGGTTAGCGTCCGGCTCGTGCGGAACCGGCACGGACGCGCTCTCCGCGCGCGCAAACCCCGCCTCGCGCAGAAGACCAACGGCCTGCTCTAAGGTCGTGTCACTCCACTCAGGTTTCCCAAAGGGAAGCTTGCCGAGCATCATGAAACCGCCGGGCTTCAGGCTCAGGCTCATCGTCAGAACCAGGTTCGTAAACTGCTCGCGCTGCGCGTCGCCCTTCATATTCATCATCTCGTACCACTCACCGCCGCAGTCTGGTGCCCATACCATGTCCCACCGTTCGGTGGTGGAGAACTTGGTCACTTGGAAGAGGTTCTGCACACTGCCGACGGGAAAGTCCGCATGGTTGTGCGGGTCTCGCAGCGGGTCGAGGGTGAAGAAGTCGAGCGTCTCGCCGGCCGCGAGCCGGTCGGCAAAGAGCTCCCCCGTCTGCTGCCGGATCACATTTTCTTGCCAGTGGCCTTCAAACGGGTGTGGGTGGCACAGCACCAGCACTTTTATCGAGGTGCGTACTTTGAGCCTGTCCCCAAGGGTGGGGGGCTCGTCGTCTCTCGACCTCTTGCCACCGATGTCTTCTACACTGTAGGCACAGGCCATGGCTGTCGGCGCCGGGTCGTTGACAGAAAGGTGGCCAAGAGACGGTAGTATCTCGCACACACCCACATCACGGACGCCACTGTCAGTACCTAGTCGAGTAGACATCGCTTCCCTTTACTAACATTGTGACGTGAACATTTATCTGTTCTTACGAATTTGTGCTTGCTCCACAAAAACAGACTCAGCGGCAGACGGTCATGGCGCCGGCACTCCTCACACTTCTACGCAAACATAGTGGCCGCAGACCTCCTCCCCGGTTGTCTGACAAGTGCTGGTGGTTCTGGGCTTTCTGTTCTCTTTGCTTTCAGCTCTTTAATGGTTTCGGCGAGCATTGTACACATGTCGACAATGTTCGGTTTCCCACCGTTCTCGCCAGTGGCGTTCTCGGCAGTAGTGGCGTAGGCGTCGTTCTTCCAAAACGCGAGTTTGTTGGTATCGAGAAACTCTTGCAACTTATTGATAATATCGTCTTGCGCCGTTTGCGAAATGTTTCTTGTGTCCAAATTGGTGAGTAAATAACACAACTCTTTGACTGCAGCTTCACTTTCATCGCCCCAGAATTTCGCAGCCATCACATGGTTTGCATTTTTAAGTGCCTTGAAGACCAACGTCTCCCACGGCGTCTCTGGGGAGGGTGTTGCAATTTCAGCCTGCTTTCGTGCGAAGCCGATTGCAAGAACCGAGTTCAAACGCGTTGTTTGTTGAGCTGTCGGTGGTGGTGGTGGTGGTCGCCGAAACGACATTTTTTCTCGACGGTGCCTACAACATAGTTTGCCACAATGGTACTTATTTTCGCCGGCATGGCAATACTAGTAATCTAATAAAAAAAATTATATTCGTGGCAGCATCCACACACTTATCACAGGAGCACGATACGGCGTCCTCGGCATACCGCCTTGAGAACTTCGAGGTCAGCGCCCTCGTGCCCGATCCCAATGACCAGCGTTTCGAGCGATGGCAATTCCCCATTGGCAAAAGCGATAGCGAGGGCGGCAAGGCTATCGTCACCAATGTGGTTGAAGTTGAGGTCGATGGAGGTGACCTGAGCCAAGGCCCCGTTTTCACAGGCCGTGAGGAGAGCAGAGAGACCATCGTCGCCAATGTCGTTCTCGGAGAGGTCGACTTCGGTGAGATTCGCCAAGCCCCCCTCGGCATGGGCGTACTCGACCGCACTTGCCAGTTTGATGATCTCAGCATCACCCCAGCCCATCCCAATACACACCAGCGATTCCGCGTGGGAGAAGTTCTTGACAATGAAATCGCCGTCCAGCCACCGATCATTGATCGCCATCTCCACAGACCTCTTGGCCTCGTCACTGGCTGGGAGTCCATACATTTCAATGAAAGTGCACCGTGCCAAACCCCCCTTGGCACAGGCGTCGGCGAGGGCGGCGAGGCCGTCATTGCCGATACTACCGAAAATGAAGCCGATACGGTCGAGATTTGCCAAGGCCCCGTCAGCACAGGCCGTGGCGAGGGCGATGAGACCGTCGTCGCCGATCAGGTTGTAGCCGAGGTTAAGGGAGGTGACCCGTGCCAAGGCCCCGCTGGCGAGGAGATCTGCAAATCCCTTCATGCCCTTGTCCGTGATACCCGAGCCAATGCTGAACTCGGTCAAGCCAGATAGCTTACCGCCCTTCTCCAGAAGAGGGAAGAGGGTGGCGAAGCCATCATCGGTGATCTTGTTCTGAAGAAAGTGGAGCACTGTCAAGTGCGCCAAGGCCCCCTTGGCACAGGCATCGGCGAGGGCCGAAAGGCCTGCGTCGCCGATTTTATTGCTGTTGAGGCCGAGGGTGGTGACCTGCGCCAAGGCCCCCTTGGCACATGCGTTGGCGAGGGCAGCGAGGCCGGCGTCGCCAATCCTATTCTCGTGGAGGCCGAGGAAGGTGACCTTCGCCAATGCCCCCTTGGCACAAGCGGAGGCGAGGGCGGAGAGGCCTGCGTCGCCGATATTGTTCCCGTACAGGTACAATTCCTTGACATTTGCCAGGGCCCCGCTGGCACATGCGTCGGCGAGGGCGGTGAGGCCATCGTTGCCGATCTTGTTGTCGTTGAGGTAGAGGTTGGTGACCTGCGCCAAGGCCCCCTTGGCACAGGCATCGGCGAGGGTGGTAAGGCCTGCGTCGCCGATTTTGTTGTTGTTCAGGTGGATCTCAGTGACCTGCCCAAAGGCCCCGCTGACAAGGGCGGTGGCGAGTGTAATCATGGCATCGCCATTCACGGCCGTGTCAGATTCAATGCAGAGAACATCTGTTTGGAGTAAATCGGATTTGACGAAGCCGAAAGGATGTCCAGTTAATTGAAGTACACGTTTAATGCGTTCCACAACAAGCTGTCTCTGAGCTTTCGAAATGCCTGACCATAGAAGTGCTTCGCGAATACTCATAGCGTCAGCCACAAGCTGCTGCATTTCTGGCGGCAGCTCAGCAAATGTGATCGACTTCCCGTCGGCGCCCGACTTCCCGTCGGCGCCCGACTCCATCGCGTCGGCGCCTGATTCGACATGAACTTGTGTACAAATTCGCTTTGTCGACATTGGCATGGAGGACGAGTGTATCTTTGTGAAACGGCGACTGTTTAACTAAAGTTTTCATATTCGTAGACTGTTCGGCGCCCGATGTATGTTCGGCGCCGGATGTAAGCAGTAAGATGCTCGACCAATTTACGAGTCGACACACAGGATACGAACTAAGCTCGAAAACTGTAACGCCGCGGGAGATCGCTATTGTGTCACACACACACACAGTCGGCGCCGAGACTACCGACCCAGATTGTTCTGCCCCACGCCGCTTGTGGACTCTAAAAAGAGGAAGAAAATGGAGACTGCCAGCAGAGACACAATGCGCACTGCCCTGAGTGGCTGTCTCGACCGCACATTGGCCGACAGGAGCTGCACACAGATGGAGATAGATATTCGTTGTGCCATTCTCACTAACAACGTGGCGAACTCCAGGATGCCGGAAGGTGGTGGTGCCGCGTCGTCGGTGGTGCCGCCCGTGCCTTTTTCAGTGTTTCGAACCTTTGCCAACTCGCGACGGACTGCCCTGAACGACGACGGCATCGCCGCCAACACCACGGAGAGTGCGAGTACAATGGCGATGAGCTCCTCTTCGGAAAGGTGTGCCTCGTTCGCCGCGTCCAGCAATTCCGTGGCGATGCCAAAGGACACCGAGAAGGCCAGGTCAGAGCCCAGCGAGCCAAGGGCACCCGCTGTGCTCATGCCGCCGCCGCCGGTTCCCTGCTTTCAGAACGTGGCGACCTCTTACGAGGTACGGCTCTTCAGCAACGAGGGTGATGCGATACCGCACTTGCTAGCGTGGCACACGGGTATCTCTCTCTCAATACGACGGCTGTTGCTTAGTCCTATCTTGGAGACGAGAACGCCTGGGAGGGGCGGTAAAGCGCTGAAGCGGGTGCGGGTCGGCAGCACACACCACCACAACTATGCGGGTTGCACATTTGGCTGTCTGCTTGGAAACCTCATCCAGTTTGCCAAAGGCACGAGCGACTTGCGTACATCGGAGGCGGTTGTGCACTTGCGCAAGTGCCTTGAACCCGCGGGCAGAGACATGCTCAGCTGCACCGGGGCGGACGCCGTGCACTTGCACCGCGGCTTTGCGTGCTACAACGTGATACGCGGCCAGCTTCCACTGCTGTCGGAGTCACAGACGTCGCCGCGCATCGACGCCAGGTACGGAAAGAAGAGCGTGGCGGTCGGGATTGCGGCCGCGATCTACTACCTTTTCAGCGTCTGTCAACGCGTCGCATCGAACTCTAGCGCGGTGCGCATGTCCACCGAGTACTTTATGGAGCGGTGCTGCAAGTCTTTGCAAAACTGGAGGCAGCTGCACGGCAACTGCCCGGCCTGTCACAACGCCGCCATGGAGGCGGAGAAGCGCGCTCTGCGTAGGGGTCTGCTCGCGATACGAGTCGCCAAGAAGATGACGCGAGAAAAGGGAGTCGACAACTACAAGGGTCTGCAGATTGAGCTCGAGTTCATGCGCAAGGCCATGTGGCCGCACGGCAAGGAAGTAAGCAGCGCGACGCAGGCGGACCTATGTGAGTGGATCCACACGGACGACTTCGTCAAAACCTCCGTGCCGGAGACGCATGAGCGACCCCGCCCAATGGACTACACGCTGCCCATACCACTCTCGCAAGTGTTTGAGCTGCCGTCGCACGACGTTGGAGGTGCCACGGAAGACGATCTTTCATCAGTCGACGGCAGCGCGTCTGTGGCCTCTTCGTACCCTAGCACAGTGTCCAGTGTTGGAGAACTCCAAGAGGATGAGCCTGTGGTTGCCGTTGCAACACTCTCTTCGGCGTTGTGGCGCGTGTAACAAAAAATTGACTCAAATAAGATGAGCGGTGTAAGAGATAGAGAGAGAGGCGGCAGTGCGAATGGCGTCGCTTCCCAACCTCTCGCATCTGCGGCCGACGGCGGTGGCAGCGGTGGGCGCGCCCACTTCGCCCAAGCGGGCCGTGTCGGCCGCGCCGGAAGACGTCGGTGACCCCAACCCAGACGACGACGACAATCAGTTTTCCAGATTGCCGGATGCGGTCATCGAAAAGATTTTGAACATGGTAGACGGCTCGGGTGGCCCCGAGAGCATGTGCGTCAACATGGCACTGCTGTGTGCAACGAACAAGGGCATGTGCCCCGAAGACTTTTACCACTATGCGCTGATTGCGCTCAAAATGCCGCCCAACGGCGACGACGCGGAGCTGGACGTTGAACGCTCGTGGAAGGACCGCTTCACAGGCGTGTGCCGAGAGGACTCCAAGCTCCGTAAAGCGGGTGGGTGGATGCGTCGCGGCATCCTTACCGCGTCGCTCGAATGGGAGGACAAGGAGTTCCGGCTGCACACGGCCGTGCGCCGGCTCGAAGACTACGGACCGGACGCGTACCCACACCTCACGTGGCTGATGCGCGCGCGTGGCGGCAAAAGAGAGTTGGCCCGCAAAGCCGTGCCAGATTTGTTGGCTCGGAAGTCGAACACAACGTTGAGAAATATGCCGGAACTGACGGCGGAAAACGAATACACCCACTCACTCTACGGTCCGATTGCCGAGTGGGACGTGGCCGATGTCACCATCATGCGCACAATGTTTGCGGATGCAAGGAGCTTCAGCGGCGACCTCTCCAAGTGGGACGTGTCTAATGTCACCAACATGCGATTCATGTTTAGGAACGCAACGAGCTTCAACGGCGACATCTCCAAGTGGGACGTGTCCAGGGTCACCGACATGACCAGCATGTTTGTAGGCGCTGAACGCTTCAACGGCGACATCTCCAATTGGGACGTGTCCAGCGTCATGAGCACGCGATTCATGTTTTATAAGGCAACGAGCTTCAGCGGCAACCTCTCCAAGTGGGAAGTGTCCAGTGGGACCGACACGACCGGCATGTTTTGGGACACACCGCGCTTTGACGTTGCAAATCACGCGCGATGGTACAAGAAGTAGAGGTTGCAACACTCTCTTCGGCGTTGTGGCGCGTGTAACAAAAAATATTAGTAAACTTTACATTGCTTCACAAGCTCCAGCATGTCACCCCTTGCAGCAACAAAAATTGACTCAAATAAGATGAGCGGTGTAAGAGATGGAGAGAGAGGCGGCAATGCGAATGGCGTCGCTTCCCAACCTCTCGCATCTGCGGCCGACGGCGGTGGCAGCGGTGGGCGCGCCCACTTCGCCCAAGCGGGCCGTGTCGGCCGCGCCGGAAGACGTCGGTGACCCCAACCCAGACGACGACGACAATCAGTTTTCCAGATTGCCGGATGCGGTCATCGAAAAGATTTTGAACATTGTAGACGGCTCGGGTGGCCCTGAGAGCATGTGCGTCAACATGGCACTGCTGTGTGCAACGAACAAGGGCATGTGCCCCGAAGACTTTTACCACCATGCGCTGATTGCGCTCAAAATGCCGCCCAACGGCGACGACGCGGAGCTGGACGTTGAACGCTCGTGGAAGGAGCGCTTCACAGGCGTGTGCCGCGAGGACTCCAAGCTCCGTGCGGCGGATGGGTGGATGCGTCGCGGCATCCTTACCGCGTCGCTCGAATGGGAGGACAGGGAGTTCCGGCTGCACACGGCCGTGCGCCGGCTCGAAGACTACGGACCGGACGCGTACCCACACCTCGCGTGGCTGATGCGCGCGCGTGGAGGCAAAAGAGAGTTGGCCCGCAAAGCCGTGCCGGATGAGCTAAGTACGCGCGACGTTTCGGAACTGTCGGCGGAAAACAAATACACCCACTCAACCTACGGTCCGATTGCCGAGTGGGACGTGGCCGATGTCACCAGCATGTACGGCTTGTTTCGGGGCGCAAGCAGCTTCAACGGCGACCTCTCCAAGTGGGACGTGTCCAATGTCAGAAAGATGGACCTTATGTTTTTTGGCGCAATCAGCTTCAATTGTGACCTCTCCAAGTGGGACGTGTCCAATGTCACAATCATGAACCATATGTTCTGTTACGCAAGGATCTTCAACGGCGACCTCTCCAAGTGGAACGTGTCCAGTGTTACCAGCATGGCCGCCATGTTTTGGGGCGCAACGAGCTTCAATCGCGACCTCTCCGCGTGGAACGTGTCCAAGGTCGAAGTCATGTACGGCATGTTTTATGCCGCAACGAGCTTCAACGCCGACCTCTCCAAGTGGAAGGTGTCCCAGGTCACCAGCATGGCGAACATGTTTTCAAACGCAGATAGTTTCGACGTTACGAACAATGCGCTATGGTATTGGCCCGAAAGATGGTAAAAAACACTCGTTACAAAATGACACACTTTCACATGTACAAACAAAGACGTCAAATCCGTTTCATAGATAAGTTGTCTAGTGGCGGTAATTGTTTGGCATCTTCTGACGGTGCTGCCACACTTGAGTTGATCACTACGGTTGTGCTGAGGTTCCTATGAGTGTAAGGGTATGCATGTCCGTATCCATAGCCATACCAGTAGCCATATGGATACCATATACACCGCGTGCATATGTCAAAGGCAGCCACAGTTAATATTGCATTGTAAAAGCCACCCACACCGGAATATGCCATTCGACTCTGACATGGTCTATGAATACGCTCTTTATCAAAGGTGCGATTCACAACGGCAACCACGTCGTACGGTAACACACGTACGCCGCAAGCCCACCTTTGGAAACGACGTCAAGGACCGCATAGGCGACGTCCTTGAAGGTTGAAACCCATGCAGATTTTGGATATCCGTATCTAGGTAAACGAAAACGAGATAGAACAGAGACCAGTGGGTATCCGATCCAAGTCAAAGTGAGGACTTTTACTGCGTCCGCGTCGTGCTTTAGCTTGGGGTCGTCGATAGCGTTGTCGAAGATCGGCTGAAGAATATTAGCAACTACAACTACAAAGATAGCACACGAGGTTGCGAATGACACAACGCCGACAGCAAATTGTGTGTTGTCGATGCTCTGGACGACTTCGCCATTTTGCAAAGGTTTGCCTCGGAGCTGGTTGGCAAAAAAGCGATAGACACTTCCAAAGAATACCATCAAAATCATCAACGCTGCTGACCAGTACTTGTTGATCAACGGCGGCTCGACACCGCCGGTTGCGTGGTGAGTCAATTCGATCAAGTCCAAGCTCATGAACGGCAATGTACACTGCGCATGGGGAGAACAAAGTGAGCGCATGACAAGGTGTAGCTTTGCACATTCTAGCTTCCGAGTATACCATCCAGTCCGTATGTCTGTGAAACAGGGAGTGGCAGACACACTCACTGGCTTGGTTTGGACAGTAGGGTGTATGGCATGGGAGTACTGTTAGCAGCGTACCTAAGACCATCGACCATAAATTCCTGTATTTCCATTTTTTCATCTTCGTTTGTGGTCTCTTCACGCCCGACCCACTCCCCCGCCTTGTTTCGGCCAGAAGCAAAACTCAGAAAAGCGGATGGCATGTCCTGTCGGCGGATTTTTAAGATGTGCCAATAGTGTGCACAAGCCACGAAGTTTACCGCGGCAGCGAGTGCGCACGAAAACGCGGCTCTGTCATCAGTCGTGTGTAGGGAAACAAGTGCGGCCAACACTCCGGTGATGCTTAGCTTAGCCAGCGCTACGCGGATTACACCAGCACGAAGAACTGGTGGAATGCCTCCCATCGGACTGAACCGAAGCTCGTTCGGTAGTTGATTGAACGAAAAATTGTCAATAAGACCCGAAATATTTCCTTGCTTCTTATCCGCGTCGGTCACAGGCGCCAAGTCAAACTTTATCGCTGTCATTTCCTTTACTCCTTCTCTCTTTCAACAAACGTTCTACTGTTTTTTGCTTATTCATGCAAGGCATTGCTTTTGCAACGACGTCACTCCGGTCGATTTAAATCCGCATCCAACCTGAAGAAGTTGTTTTCATGTAGGTACATTCTAACCCACCAGGGATCATTCGACATTGCCGCCACCACCACCTCCAGGTCGAGCTGCAGCTCGTTCGAAGCGAACTCTAGAGCGCTTCCATCTTCTTTCACCGCCACGAGGACAACCTCCCGGTCGGCCTGCAGCTCTTCCGAAGCGGACTCCAGCGCGCAACCCCTTTGCGCCACCGCCACAAGAACCAACTCCCGGTCGCCCTGCAGCTCGTCCGAAGCGTACTGCAGCGAGAAGCCATCTGTCGAAACCGCCACAAGAACCACCTCCCGGTCGGCCTGCAGCTCGTCCGAAGTGAACTGCAACGCGTAGCCACTTTGCGTCACCGCCACAAGAACCACCCATCGGTCTTTCTTGAGCTCGTCCGAAGCGTACTCCAGAGCGGAGCTGTCTTGTGCCACCGCCGCCATCACCACCTCTCTGTTGGCCCGCAGCTCGGCTGAAGCGTACTCCAGTGCTCTGCCGTCTTGTGCCACCGCCGCCATCACCACCTCCCGGTCGTTCCGCAGCTCGTCC